>PDYJ01003091.1_pt1:115000-144627 | contig 144627 bp, 138 predicted proteins | sample 1430841 | NCBI WGS metagenome assembly PDYJ01 (sample SAMN07237672, study PRJNA390542) | Gut metagenome, whole genome shotgun sequencing project. | isolation source: fecal pellets | host: Mus musculus | place: USA: New York, NY | collected 2016-10
CCCCTTATCCCGAGGTTACGGGGTCAGTTTGCCTAGTTCCTTGACCGTGAATCTCTCGAGCGCCTCGGTATGTTCTACCCGACCACCTGTGTCGGTTTCCGGTACGGGCCGGTCTGACCTCAGACGCAGGGCGCGGTTTTTCTCGGGAGTCTGCTCCATCACGGTTGTCGGTCGCCGCATGCGGCTCCCGTACTCTCGGGTATCGGCCCCGGCGTTTCCGCCGCCGGGTAAAGCCTACCTCCCTTCAACGCGCTATTCCGTCAGCGCGCACGTCCTTCGCTACTCCGTCACCGCTCCTGCTCGGACAAACCGGGTTGCGGAATATTGACCGCATGTCCATCCCCCTGTCCGTATCCGGACGGCGTTAGGTCCCGACTTACCCTGAACCGATTAGCGTTGTTCAGGAACCCTTGGTCTTTCGGCGAGGGGGTTTCCCGCCCCCTTTGTCGTTACTTATACCTGCATTTGCTTTTCCGCCACCTCCAGCGTGTCTCGCGGCACGCCTTCTCCGGCGGCGGAATGCTCCCCTACCAATCTGTCTTCTGACAGAGTCCACGTCTTCGGCACCGGACTTATGCCCGATTATTATCCACGCGGGGCCGCTCGACTAGTGAGCTGTTACGCACTCTTTAAATGAATGGCTGCTTCCAAGCCAACATCCTAGCTGTCGCTGCGGCCCCACCTCGTTATTGCCTTCAACTCAGCCCGGATTTCGGGGCCTTAGACGGTGGTCTGAGTTGTTCCTCTCTCGGACGCGGACCTTAGCACCCGCGCCCTCACTCCCGGGGATCATGCCGCGGCATTCGGAGTTCGTCAGGACTTGATAGGCGGCGAAGCCCTCGCATCCTATCGGTCGCTCTACCTCCGCGGCACTGACCCCGAGGCTGCACCTAAATGCATTTCGGGGAGTACGAGCTATCTCCGAGTTTGATTGGCCTTTCACTCCTACGCACAGGTCATCCGAAAGCTTTTCAACGCTTACCGGTTCGGACCTCCAGACAGTGTTACCTGTCCTTCATCCTGCCCATGCGTAGATCACTCGGTTTCGCGTCTGCCTCCGGCGACTATACGCCCTGTTCGGACTCGCTTTCGCTCCGGCTCCGCGGCTTAACCGCTTAGCCTCGCCGCCGACGGCAACTCGCAGGTTCATTATGCAAAAGGCACGCCGTCACCACACGGGGTGGCTCCGACCGCTTGTAGGCGCATGGTTTCAGGGTCTTTTTCACTCCTCTGTCCGAGGTGCTTTTCACCTTTCCCTCACGGTACTCGTTCGCTATCGGTCTCTCGGTAGTATTTAGCCTTTCGGGATGGTCCCCGACAATTCAACCGGGATTTCTCGTGTCCCGGCCTACTCAGGTGCCGACCTGTCTTCGCAAGCCTTTCGTGTAAGGGGCTCTCACCCGCTGTGGCGCGCCGCTCCATGCGCTTCCACTAGGCTCACTCCAACGTCACGGACGGTCCTATAACCCCGGCACATGCCTTGCGACACCGCCGGTTTGGGCTCCTCCCCGTTCGCTCGCCGCTACTTGGGGAATCGTTCTTACTTTCTCTTCCTGCGGGTACTTAGATGTTTCAGTTCCCCACGTTCGCCCCCTGCAGATCGCAGGGTGACGGGATCGCTCCCGCCGGGTTGCCCCATTCGGAGATCCACGGGTCAATGGGTATTTGCCCCTCGCCGTGGCTTATCGCAGCTTGTCACGTCCTTCATCGCCTCCGAGAGCCAAGGCATCCCCCATGCGCCCTTCGATCATTCCGTTATATCTTAATGTATCGAAGTACATAGTAACCGGTGTCATTTCTGACACCTTGCCTAAGCCTTTTTTATACCATCAGAAAGCTGATGGCGCTCGTTGTGTTCTGTTTGAGTTTCTACTTTGTCTTCTCGCTGACCCAGTTAATCTGGGTCTCGCTTCCATCATGTCAATGTGCTCTTTTCAGGTGGAGAATAACGGATTCGAACCGTTGACCCTCTGCGTGCAAAGCAGATGCTCTAGCCAACTGAGCTAATCCCCCTTGTCAAGAGAATTTCCCACAGGACCGACAGAGTGAGGTGGACTTTCGTCTCCTTGTCTATCTGTTTTGTGTCACCCTCAACCGACCGGAATCCCGGTCTCCAGAAAGGAGGTGTTCCAGCCGCACCTTCCGGTACGGCTACCTTGTTACGACTTAGCCCCAGTCACCGATTTCGCTCTAGGGCGCGCCTCGCGGCGACGCACTTCAAGCGCCCTCGGCTCCCATGGCTTGACGGGCGGTGTGTACAAGGCCCGGGAACGTATTCACCGCGCCATGGCTGATGCGCGATTACTAGCGAATCCAGCTTCACGGAGTCGGGTTGCAGACTCCGATCCGAACTGAGAGTGGATTTCGGGTTCCGCTCGGCGTCGCCGCCTGGCTTCCCGCTGTACCACCCATTGTAACACGTGTGTCGCCCCGGACGTAAGGGCCGTGCTGATTTGACGTCATCCCCGCCTTCCTCGCGGCTTGCGCCGGCAGTCCGTGCAGAGTCCTCAGCGTTGACTGTTAGCAACTGCACGCGGGGGTTGCGCTCGTTATGGCACTTAAGCCGACACCTCACGGCACGAGCTGACGACAACCATGCAGCACCTCGGGGAGTGTCCCGTGGGAAACAGGCGTCTCTGCCTGCGCCACTCCCCGTTTGAGCCCGGGTAAGGTTCCTCGCGTATCATCGAATTAAACCACATGTTCCTCCGCTTGTGCGGGCCCCCGTCAATTCCTTTGAGTTTCACCGTTGCCGGCGTACTCCCCAGGTGGAATGCTTATCGCTTTCGCTTCGCCACCCAGGGGTCAGTCCCCCCGGACAGCCAGCATTCATCGTTTACTGCGTGGACTACCAGGGTATCTAATCCTGTTCGATACCCACGCTTTCGTGCCTCAGCGTCAGTGTGGAGCCGGCATGCTGCCTTCGCAATCGGAGTTCTGCGCGATATCTATGCATTTCACCGCTACACCGCGCATTCCGCATACTTCTCTCCAACTCGAGACTGCCAGTTTCAACGGCGGGCCGGGGTTGAGCCCCGGGCTTTGACCGCTGACTTAACAGACCGCCTGCGCACCCTTTAAACCCAATAAATCCGGATAACGCTCGCATCCTCCGTATTACCGCGGCTGCTGGCACGGAGTTAGCCGATGCTTTTTCTTCAGGTACACTCATCCGGGGACGCGTCCCCGCCTTTGTTCCCTGACAAAAGAGGTTTACGATACTCTGTACCTTCATCCCTCACGCGGCTTGGCTGGTTCAGTCTCCCGACCATTGACCAATATTCCTCACTGCTGCCTCCCGTAGGAGTCTGGTCCGTGTCTCAGTACCAGTGTGGGGGACCTTCCTCTCAGAACCCCTACGCATCGTCGGTTAGGTGGGCCGTTACCCCGCCTACTGCCTAATGCGCCGCATGCCCATCCCTGTCCGGCCGAAGCCTTTCCTGCCTCCGGGATGCCCCGGTGGCATATACGCGGGTTTAGCCCGCCTTTCGGCGGGTTGTCCCCCTGACAGGGGCAGGTTGCATACGTGTTACTCACCCGTGCGCCGGTCGCCGGCGGAGAAAGCAAGCTTCCTCCCCGCTGCCCCTCGACTTGCATGTGTTAAGCCTGCCGCTAGCGTTCATCCTGAGCCAGGATCAAACTCTCCGTTGTTTGTATTATAGTTTCCTATTTTACAGTCTTGGTGACCATCCTTGCGGACAGTCAGTTTGTCTTGACCGGATTCCATTCTATGTCGGTTTACCTGTGACTTGATTGACGGGAGACTTCATTTGTCTCCTTATCTCTGTCTGTATGGCCCGGAACGAATCACCGTCCCGGTCATTGTCCTGTGGCATTGTTGTCAATGTTCTCCTGTCGCTCCCGGGAAGTCGCCGTGGCTCCGTTCCCGATTGCGGATGCAAAATTACAACCATTTCCGGCGTTTTGCAAATATTTTTATGTTGTAGAGCATATTATTCTGAAATATTCCACTTAATAGATTGAGAATAAACCGGATCAACGGATGTTAAATTCTGTTTAGAATTGTTAATAATAGAGATTTATCCGGGATTCTGACGTTATAATAAAACCGTCTTGACAACAAAAAAGCCGTTAGGAGCTATCCCGACGGCTTTTTTTCGTGTATTTTTTATATATTTTCTTAATCAAAATTGGAAATATATGAACGGAGCTACCTCTTCCGACATAAATTCAACAACAAGCTGAACCGTCAGAAGGAATATTATCAATTTAAGCACCCAATTCATCCTTATAAAGAGCGACTGCAACACATCCGCCCACTGTTGCGGCAGGAAATGGCATATTATTAGGATAATCATCATCACACACCATTCCGTTCTCGCCTCAAAGAACTGAGGAATCTGTGCCGGATTGAAATCTCGGAATATATTCTCTATTATAAGTACGGATGTTGCAAAATCAGACGCCCGGAAAAACACCCACAGCAACGACACATACACAAAGGTAATAGACCATCCTATAAAAATAGTCAAAAAATTATCCGGAATGCGACTTAACACAGGACGACATGCCTTATGAATGGCAAGTCCCACACCATGCATTGCTCCCCAGAATATAAATTTCCACGCAGCTCCGTGCCAAAGTCCACCGATAAGCATTGTCAGAAAATTATTCAGATACGTGCGGAACACGCCCCTTCTATTTCCGCCCAGTGGTATGTAGACATAATCCCTCAGCCATGATGATAACGATATATGCCACCGCCGCCAGAACTCCGTGAGATTCCGGCTCTGATAGGGGGAATCGAAATTTATGCCGAGATGAAATCCCATCAAGAGGGCAAGACCTATCGCCATATCGGAATATCCGGAAAAGTCGCAATATATCTGCATCGTATATCCCAATACACCCATCAATGCCTGCACACCGGTATACAACGAAGGCTCATCAAAAACCAGGTCATTATATTGGGCAATATAATCAGCGATGACTGCCTTCTTTATTATGCCAATGATTATGAGCCACAACCCTCCCCAGATGTCGGCATTGGATGCTCGTTCATTACGCTCAAGCTGCGGGAGGAAATAATCAGCCCTGACTATCGGGCCAGCCACAAGCGCGGGGAAAAATGAAAGGAAAAACAGATAGTCAAGCCAGTTCTCAGTCGGGGCGATACGTTCTTTATAGACATCAACCACGTAGCTTATCGACTGGAAAGTATAGAAAGAGATGCCTACCGGCAAGATTATATCCAACGGTTGGAAATTACCCTCCACCATCTGATTCCAGTTCCAAAGGAAGAAATTAGCGTATTTGAAATATCCCAATATGGAGAGAGAGATTATAATGGAGAACCACATCATACACAGTCTGGCTCGCCTCACCTTCAGACGGTATATGATATGCGACACGAACCAGTCGACCATTGACGTGGCAATCAGCATCAGAAAGAAGAAGCCACTCGACTTATAATAGAAATATAATGAGAAGCAGACCACAAAGAGCACCATCTGCCCCCGGCGGTTTTTAAGCATCGCATAAATCGGCAGGAAGATGATGAAGAGCATCCAGAACAATCCACTCGAGAATAGCATCGGGGCCGAGGGATCGTAAGCCAAAAGATGCCATATATTTTTAGCTGCCTCCTGAATGGGCGAGATATATTTGGGATCAAATAAATTACTTATATCCTCCATAATTCTTACTATCTGTTTAATGCCTTTAGGAACACTACCTTATTTTGCACTTTCTTTATGCTGTCGGAGGGAGTAACTGCCAATATGGGATGGGCGGATTTCGGCAACCACCGCATTATACTATCCATCCATTGTTCGGAAGAAGCTCGTGTCGGGTGGATATGATCTTGCTGGCGGACAAACTTCATACCCTGTGAGCGGAAGAAAGAACCCGGCGCACATGTAGCCTCAAGCATATCGTTGATCTTTGTCTCCTCGTTCCAGTTGGGAGGTCCAATCCATACATAGGGGATATCTCCAATCAATGATAGTATTTTCTTCACGTAAGGCATTCTTTTTGTTGGATCCTTGAAATAGACCTCGTTGCTTCCCAACGATATGAATATATAGTCGGGATTATACTTATTGAGGAAATATGCAAGAGTATCTGATTCCGCCCATATCTTAGTATTGCTTGAATCCCAGTTAACGGCATGAAGTTCATGACCGTTCTGCTTGGCATATTTTGCAAGGCGGCGGGCAAGATTATAGGTCATTGAGTCGCCAAACATAAATATTGACTTGGGCATACTGTCAGTTTCCACCACTTTAAATTCTTTGAGGGAATCCTTAATACTGTCTTGCGTTACGGTACGGTATCCGTTAAGCTCAGTATCCGTAAACTTGCATGGATAAATCGTTTCTGCAAACGGTGCTTTCTTGACAGTCCATCCTCCTACCGATATGTCGTCGGAAAAACTTACAAAAATCATTATGGCCAAAGCGCATGTAAGCAGCAGCCATATACCTGTATAATTAGATTTCATGTTGCAATGAAATAGATAACTCGTTGTTTACTCGTTGTTTCTGTTGTTGCGTTCAGATTTGAAGTTTCATCTCCTTTTTTTTCGAATCAATTCAATCACACGGCAATATTTACCTCATGAAAAATTCGGAATACAAATTTAGATAAAAATCCTGAGATTTTTACACCGGCAGAATAAAAAATCAAGGCTGACGCCTTGATTCCCGTTCCCTCCTACGTGCTCTAAGTCACAATTTTACTATATTTGGAGGAATACTTAAATTCAAAAAATATGAACAGGAATCGAACAGTCGCCGGCCTTGATGTCCACAAAGATAGCATCTATCTATGTATAATGGGTCATGACGAGGCCATTATTTTTGAAAAGACCTATGGAGTGCTTACTCCTGAACTCAGACAGATGTGTACCGATATGGTTGAACGCGGAGTGACCGAGGCAGCTATGGAAAGCACTGCAACCTATTGGGTGCCGGTATGGAATGAACTTTGCGAGTCAATGGAACTCAAATTGGTGAATCCGTACTTCATCAAACAGCTGCCCGGTCGCAAGAGCGATGTCAAGGATGCGCAGTGGATAGCGGAGTGCCTGTTGAAGAATCTCATCAAAGGGAGCTTTGTGCCAGAGCCAACCGTTCAGGACATGCGCAAGCTCAATCGTCGAATTTTCGACCTTCAGGAGGACGTTACTTACTATTCCAATAAACTTGATGCTGCCCTGCATCGTTGTGGCTTTCGCCTGAGCAACTACGTCGCCAAAATTACAGGAAAGAGCTACAGGAAGGCGGTGGAGTTAATCGCCTCCGGTGTCACGGATCCCAATGAACTTATCAAATGCGTTCACGGACGCATTATCAATAAGCATGGTAAGGAAACATTACTTGCCGCCATGACAGGTTCGTTCTCCACAACGGATATCACAGTCATCAGACAGTATTGGGAACTGTTGGCAATATATATCAGACAGACCGAAGAATGCCAGTCTATGCTTACCGTATTATGCGAAACTCATTTCCCTACAGAATACAGACGACTTCAGACCATCCCCGGTGTCAAGGAACGCGCCGCCACAGCCATAATTGCGGAAACCGGAGTGGATATGAAGATGTTTGCCACAGCCGCCGCTCTGGTGGGATGGTGCGGACTAAAGCCGAGAAACGATGTAAGCAACGGACGCTATAAAAGCCGTAGAATCACACATGGCAACAAGTATCTGCGCCAGATACTTATAGAAATTGCATGGACTGCGTCAAGAAAGCGAGTCTGTTTCTTTTCCAATTTCAGTTACATTCAAGTCACTCAGAAGCACAAGAGTAAAATGAAAATCCAGGTTGCGATAGCTCGAAAGATACTGGTAGCAGTCTGGCATATGCTTTCAAAGCATGAGGACTTCATCGACATCTATCTCAAGAGACTCGAAGAACAGAGACTGATGGAAGAAAAAATCAAACAACTTGAATCGAAAATGGCCTGACGGCCATTCGACATACCTTCCGGTGCAATGTAATTAACTTTGTGGTGCATAGCAGCCCGGTCTACAAATTTGCAGACGCATCGGAAGGAGTTGGACACCGGCATAAGCTTACCAAGCTTGTAGAGGAAAGTAACAATCTTATATCTAAACCTGCGGTGATACCACCATAGGCTGCATTGTCACGTCAATAGGTTATAATATATGGTCAATATCGCCTATTTTCGGTCAGCTTGTTGGAGAAATCACAGAATACGTTTTAGAGGAAAGTTACCTATTTATATATAAACACACAAACAATCTACACAAAAAAGATGATGATTCATTCCGAGAAAAAAAGATAGGGGCGCTTCCACTACGCCCCTATCACGATTCCACTATAAACTATATCTAACTAAACTTAAACCGCATTCAAACTTTCTCACGAAACCTTGAATACTTAATCCATATTGCTTCATTGCTTTTTGTACTTATAAAACGCTACAGAATACCTTATGTTGGATACATTACATCTGTTTAAGTATATTCAACACCGATTAACATTTAGCCTATATGAATAATATTTTTTCTTCCTTTTTACGTTACTTATTAGGACACTTGTTAAAATTATCGCCTCATACCTTTTACTTGTTGTTTTAGTAATTTTTCGCGGTATAAGGCAGTCAGAGTGTAATTTTATTTTTCTTCATATTTTATAATTCAGATTATGAGACTTGACGGACGACGGTTCAGCAACAATGTGGAAGACAGGAGAGGCTCTTCCCGAAGGACTAAAACAATCGCCGGATTCGGTGGAATCGGCGGACTTATCATTGCCGCCCTTATCGTATGGATTTCCGGTGGGAATCCTATCTCCGTGTTAAATCAGAATAGCACATTCGCCTCTTCCGACGAGATCCGGTCGGATTATAAACCGACTGCCCAGGAGGAGGAATATGCCAACTTCGCCAAACAGATCTTGGCAGGCACGGAGGATGTGTGGACTCAGGAATTCAAGAAGATGGGACTTACGTACCGTCCTCCGAAGATGGTACTCTTCACCGATGCCGTGCAATCAGCCTGCGGACAAGCCACATCTGCCGTCGGTCCGTTCTATTGCTCCGGTGATGAGACAATCTATATCGATCTTTCATTTTTCGAGCAGATGGAGCATCAGATGAAAGCCGGGGGAGATTTTGCATTTGCCTACGTCATAGCTCATGAAGTGGGGCATCACGTGCAGAATCTGCTCGGCACTCTTTCTGATGCACATAGTCAGATGGCTCGGATGTCGACCACAGATGCCAATAAAATGAGCGTGCGCACTGAGCTACAGGCTGATTTCTACGCCGGAATCTGGGCGTATCATGACAATGAGATGTTTGGTTCGCTCGAACCAGGTGATATTGAGGAGGGTCTTAACGCGGCATCCAAGATTGGAGACGACTATCTGCAAAAGCAGGCACAAGGATACGCCGTGCCGGAAACGTTTAATCACGGCACTTCCGCACAACGCGTGAAATGGTTAAAAAGGGGGGCTTCTTCCGGCAATATCTCATACGGAGACACTTTCACCCCATCCTACTCCAATCTCTAATCTTTGAACTTGTATAAACTTATTCCGAAAGGTTAAGAAATAAGTTTAGACAACTTCTTAAAAAAGGATAAGCCACCAACGTTTCAGTCACTCACTGCTACCGCAGATGATTGCACTCAAAAAAAACGTTGGTGGCTTATCCTTTTACAATCTATCCTTTTTACAGTCTATTCTTTCAAATGGTTTATGGTTTATGATCATTAAATTTTGTATAATGAAAAGATTCGTGGATTTTCGTGAATCTTAAACCTTAAACTATAAACTTTAAACCACTGAAGTGCAGCTTGCGAAACTTCAGTCAAATGACTTGACGGAGATAATGAATACTTGAAAAGAAATCTATCATCTGAACTGACGGCTATCAGCATTATATTCAAAACCGGCTTTCTGCAATGTGCTGACCACCTCCTGCTCGTCATAGCCCAGCGAGGCACACAAATCCGATAACGATTCATAATCACCGTCGCGGAGTTTCATATTGATAATACTGAAAAGAATGTTGGGGTCTTTTGGAAATTCCATTTTTAATATCAAAGTTTTTATTAATTTTGTAAAAATTTCAGTTGCCGAGCCATTTACTCCCATATTTTCCTGATATTAGAGGGGAAATGCCACGGACTTCTTCGGAAATTCAGTCTTCCAATTCTTAAAACGTAAAATAATGAAAAAAACATACATTCTCCTTATCGTTTTATCTATGGCATCGATTATCGGAGCTGTCGATGCTGTCGCATGCACGTCTGCCATAATCGCAGCAAAAGCCAATCCCTACGGACGTCCGTTGCTTTGGAAAAACCGAGATACCAGCAAAGCCGACAATAAAGTGGAATACGTGGCTACAAATGCCGGTGAACATTCTTACGTCGCCCTCTTCAATGCCGAAGACAAGAATCTTGAGGAGGCTTGGATGGGGATGAACGATGCCGGATTCGCAATCATGAATACCGCCTCCTATAATATAAAGGATGACAACGTGCCGCAATCGAAGATGGACCGTGAGGGGTATCTGATGACAATAGCCCTGAGAAAGTGCCGCACGGTAGATGATTTTGCAAATCTGCTCGACACTCTTCCCCGTCCGATGGGGGTGGAGGCTAATTTCGGTGTAATCGACGCATACGGCGACGGTGCCTATTTCGAGACGAATAATCATTCCTTTAACCGTATCAATCTTTCTGATTCAGAAGATGGAGTGATCGTCCGCACCAACTACAGCCATACGGGACGCCCCAACGAAGGGTTCGGATTCGTCAGAGAGGCTACCGCCTGTCATCTTCTTGCTCCCTATCGGGAGAAGGGGGGGATAACTCCCGAAATACTCACGGAGACTGTTAGCCGCTCCTTTTGGCACGACCTAATGCAGAAGGATTTCTCCGAGGGGGAAGGAAGATGGATTGTGGATCAGGATTTCATCCCACGCTACACAACCACTGCCACTGTTGTGATCGAGGGATGCCGACCGATAGAAAAATCTGAGATCATCTCCCCGAAGGAGGTTGCCGAACAATATATCATGTGGACAGGTCTCGGCTATGCCCCTTGCTCTGAGATTGTAGCGGTCAGGTGCATGCCTGACGGAGTGGCTCCCGGATTGCGCGGACTCTCCAAAAACGGTCATTCTGAAATCGGAGATAAGGCACAGGCACGCAAGGCAAAGGTATTCTCAATAAAAAAGGGGAACGGCAATAAATATATAGACATGTCAAAACTATTCAACAAGGAGGGCACCGGATATGTGCAGACCCTTGTACCGAAAAATCTCGAGACATATCGGAAAGTTCGGGAGATACGTGATGCAAAGTAAAACGCGCCACTCTCTTGGAGCAGCACCATCATTGACATAACTAAGAACCACCAGTTGAGATGATCCAGACAAAAGTATTCCGCATGAACAGATCCTCTTTCATAAAAGAGATGACGTGGCTCTACGGTATGCCGTGGATTGCAGCGGCAACCGCTTTTGTATTGATTTCCGTAATATTCTCTTTTATTTATGATTTAAGGTGGACTGTCGTCACTCTGATGATAATATTTATTATCATGCCGATGATCATCGCCTTCTTCTACATATATCATGGTCTGAAACCGTTGTCGGTGGTAAACGCAATCCCGCATACTCTCTCTTTCTCTCCTGACGAGGTATACGTCTCCCTGTTATCGCCGCCGGAAACCATTCCCGATAATGAGCATGCCGATGATAATGCCAAATCCGAACCTGAATTGATAGAGACCGCTTCCCGACATATCCCCTACTCCCGTTTGGGCAAATATAAGACGGGAACCAATTCCGTAATATTTCCTATAGAGGGCGACGACGGGGGATTCCTCTGGATTCCGCTGTCTGCCTTTGAAAAGGATGGCGAGATGGCTGACGCGATAAAGATAATCACCGATAAATAATTTGAAACATCACATGAACCCAAGTAAAATATCGGATTCATGACAACGACTAAAAAATTATATGAGACTTCTAAAATCAAACAATAAGAAATACTGCTTCATAATGGATATGGAGGTAAGAGACTATGAGCTGGATTGCGAACAGATAGTCAACAATGCCAACTATCTTCATTACATGGAGCATACGCGACATAAATTTTGCGCCGATGCCGGCATGTCGTTTATCGAGATGCATAATAAAGGGATTGACGCCGTGGTGAGAAAAATCGAGGTGGAATATATCACGTCATTACGTGGCGGCGACAGTTTCCTGAGTTGCCTGCGACTTGAAAGAAAAGGTCCGCGCTTCATTTTCCATCAAGATATCATAAAGACAAACGGTGAGACCGTAGCGCAAGGGATCGTGACTGTGGTCGTGCTGAAGGATGGCAAGCTGTCACGTGGTGACGATCTTGCAAAAGTGTTTGCAAAATATATCCGGTAAACCTACGTCAATTCCCTAATTCCCATATATGCCTGATCTTGACCTTATAAGGAAACTCGCGTTCTCATTCCTAAAAAAAGCGGATGCTGAATTATTGCGCACGCTTATCGACAAAGGTATCTCCGCCGAACAATTCTTCACTATGGAGACTGCGGAACTGGCGCACGCACTGCGTCTCTCTCAAGGAAACCGCTTTGAGAAGATGGAGCGCGACGAGGCGATATTCAGGGCATTGAAGGAGCTGGAAGCTATCAAACGCCACCACATCACCCCACTCTCCCTTCTCGACAATGATTACCCGGTAAGACTCGCCCAGATTCCTGACGCACCTGTGGTGCTATATAAACTCGGGGATGCCGATCTTGATTCAAGGCATATCGTGAATCTCGTCGGCACCCGGCGGTCAACACCCTACGGGCTTGATTTCTGCAAACGTCTCATAAGCGATCTTGCGCCATATTTCCCCGACCTTGTAGTGGTCAGCGGTCTGGCTTTCGGCATTGATGCAGCTGCGCATCAGGCTGCCCTCGATGCCAACGTAAAGACTGTGGCTGTCGTGGCGCATGGTCTCAACATGATATATCCGGCTCCTCACCGAAGTCTCGCAAAGACCATAATACAATCCGGGGGTGCAATCGTCTCGGAATATCATTTCGGCGACCAACCTTACCGACAACGTTTCCTTGAGAGAAACAGGCTTATCGCCGGACTCTCCGACGTCACCATTGTCGTTGAGAGCGACGTGAAAGGGGGCGCGATGTCTACCGCCAACACAGCATTCTCCTATTCAAGAGACGTAATGGCCCTTCCAGGTAGGATATCCGACCAGTATAGCTCCGGATGCAATATGCTTATACGAAAGCAGAAAGCTCATCTTATAACCTCTGCCGCCGACCTCATAGAACTTACAGGATGGCAGCCTCTTGACCTCAACATCGACACTCGGCAACGGAATCTCTTCCCTGAACTTGACGGAGATGCAAAACTCGTGTATGAGACAATACGCTACAGTTCCGAACCGATGCAGGCTGACCGCATACACCAACTGACACTCATCCCCATGCCAAGATTGATGGCTACTCTCGGTGAAATGGAATTTGACGGCATATTGCTACGTCATCCCGGCAACCGGTTCTCCGCATCTTAAACATGTAATAAATCAGCGGGTTAAAACCCGGAGAAAAAAAAGAATCGGAGAAGAGATTCCAGCACCTCTCCCCCGATCGAATATTCAAATCTATTATCAACTTCTTCAATTTCTCACAATCAGAAACGCTGCAAAACAGTCTCGATAAGATTTCCGACAAACGGCTTGTAATCCGTGTTGACATCTTCAGCCACACGTTGGGCAATAATGCAGCACACAGTCATTGCCTTATGACCTAATAATCGCGCCATTCCCTGAAGACAGGCAGACTCCATCTCAAAATTTGTGACCGGACGGCCGTCATATCTGAAACTCTCTATCTTCGAGTTGAGATGCGGATCTTTAAGTTTCAACCGCACTTCCCTACCCTGCGGTGCATAGAATCCTACGGCTGCTATGGTATAACCTCGCAACATATCGTCCTTTCCTATCCTATCCACCAAATCTGCATCAGCATCCACCACGTAGGGAGCCGCCCATGTCGGATCCCATGCCACATGACTACAGAATGCCTTCTCGAAGTCAAGATCACAAACCTTATCCCTGTCGGCATAGAAATTCAGGATGCCGTCAAAACCGATCGCCTTCTGTGCCACAACGAAATCCCCTATCTTCAAATCATAGACCAGAGAGCCGGACGTGCCGACACGCACAAGATTGAGCGTGCGATGGTGGGGCTTTAACTTACGCGTCTTGAAATCAATGTTTGCCAAAGCATCAAGCTCCGTCAGCACTATCTCTATGTTGTCGGGTCCGATGCCGTGAGATATGCACATTATATCCTTCCCCTTGTATCTACCACCTATGGCATGAAATTCGCGGGAACTGATGTCATAGTCTATCTCATCAAAATAAGACGCTACCATGTTGACTCTTTCCGGATCGCCTACAAGCAATATATTGTCCCGCAGATGCTCAGGACGCAAATGGATATGAAAAACCGAACCGTCATCATTTATGATCAGTTCAGAAGGGGGTATGATTCTATCTTCTGCCATATCTTTATAGGAATTTAAATGTCTTCTATGTGGATTTATCAATATAACAAACATCTAACATTATTTCTTATAAAAATGCTATACAACATATATCCGACAACACCCACATCCGTTTCCATCATTGCAAAATGTCATCTTGAAATTTCCCTACCCACAATCCTGACTACACGACCGTATCATTAGGCGGCAATATCGGCATTCTCAAAGGCATTCCACGATTTTATTTTATAAAAGAATATTTGTAAATTTGTAATTCTGAACGTTATGATATAAGTAAGAGGTCTGACTGGTGTTGCAGCGAGACCTCTCTTCCAGAATCAAGCCAACGTGTTACAATATGATAAAAGCTATATTCTTTGATATCGACGGCACTTTGGTGAGTTTCAAGACTCACCATATACCTGCCTCCACAATAAAAGCCATTGAGATGGCAAAATCCAAAAGCGTGAAGATCTATATCTCCACAGGACGCCCTCTCCCCCTTATCACGAACCTCAGTGAGATAAAACATCTTATCGACGGATATATAACGACCAACGGGGCTCTCTGCTTTTATGGAGATGAAGTGATCTCTTGCAGACCTATTCCGCACGACGATGTGATGAAAATGATTGAGCTATCCGACAGAATCGGATTCCCCTTCATGCTGGTAGGCGAAAAAGATCTTACAATGTATAATAATAATGAGGACTCCGAGCGCATATTCCGTCAATTGCTCAACGTGCAGAATCTACGGACCGACAACAATATCGAGCCTATTCTCCGCCAACGCATCCTGCAATTATCCCCCGTAATCTCAAAAGCGGAAGAGGAGAAAATAATGCCATATCTAAAAGGTTGCATCTCCGGAAGATGGCATCCTGATTTCACTGACATAACGGCACAAGATGCCAATAAAGGTAACGGACTACTGGATATAATTGCCCGACAAGGTATCAGCATCGACGAGACAATGGCATTCGGCGATGGGGGCAACGATATGTCAATAATCCAAAAAGCCGGAATCGGCGTGGCAATGGGAAATGCCAACGAAGAGTTGAAAGAGATTGCCGACTACGTGACCACATCCGTGGACGATGACGGTATCTACAATGCAATAATCCACCTCCTCTAACCGGCTAAAGTTCACGACATGACTCCCGTTCAATGTCCCTAAAATGACTTCCCAGTGCGATGCACACCGACAAGTCCCTGAAGGCTATACCATTACAGATGCCATGCTCTAAACCAAAGAAATTAATATAGTTGACAATACTGCCTCAAATAACAATGCGGTCTTCTCTGTTTATTGTCCCCAACATTCTATTTCGCGGTATTTATAATAGAGTCCCTATATTGCTTTCCCCATTCAAACATTGCATCAATCACAGGGAGAAAACTGACTCCAATATCTGTTATCGAGTATTCCGATCTCGGAGGCAGTTCAGGATATATCTTTTTGCTTACGAAGCCATCCTCCTCAAGTTCTTTCAGAGTCTGATTCAGCACTCTTGGAGGTGTCTCTTTCAACAACTTGTGCAGTTGGCTTGGACGTAGAGGACCTTTGCGCAATTCAAACAGAAGACACGGCTTCCACTTGGAGCCGATGAACCCCATGGCCAGCCGTAATGGGCAATCAAGATCGAGAGTCTTTTTTCTTGTGTACATGTCATTTCTATTTTTATACTGTAAAGTTAGTCATAAAATCACTTATAGGCAATAATTTGTCACCGGATGCATAGCCTGCAACAAGTGTCAAGAAACCGGAATGTGTGTCTTCAACACAGGAATATATAGCGAATTACTCGAAAAGCTGTCGGATACAGATAATATTGTGATAATATCTCCCTCATATTGGGCGCGCCCCTCAGGCTCGCTCTGCATTCAGATAGGCTATCTCGCAGACAATCATATAGGGAGGTTTTTATCAGTATATGATAATATAATCAGTATCAGTAAATTATAATTAAATTTTCTCAACTTTTCACATCCTTTATATGTTATAGGTATAAAACTGACAACAAAAAATATGAAAAAAGTAATTATTATCAATGGTCATGGAGCACCTATGATGTCAATGGCCAACAAGAGAATCCTTGAGGATGTGAAAGCACAGCTTCAGGATGTGGAGATTGTCACCTTGGCAGAGCTCTATCCAGATTTCAAAATTGACGTGGAGAAAGAACAGACTCGTCTGCTCGCTGCGGATCTGATTGTCTTCGAGTACCCTATATGGTGGTATTCCGCCCCCTCAATCCTCAAAAAGTATGTGGAGGATGTCTTCGCGATGGGATTCGCGTTCGGACCCGGCGGTGACAAACTTAAAGGTAAGAAATTCATCGACTCTTTCACATGCGGGGCACCGGAAAAGAACTATCTGCCGGGGGCTTCGGGAGAGGATATAGAGAAAATGGCACTCCCAATGAAGGCCACCTGCTGGCTATGCGGTATTGAGTATTTGGGTCAGATAGGCACCTATGGGGCAATGTACTATGGGCTGGATACAAAAGAGGAACTTGATGCCGTAAATGCAAAGATGGACAATCACGCAGCCAGACTAATCAATCTCATAAAAAGTGTTTGCCATGGAAATTGACCTCAACGCCATTCACTCACCGGAAGACATCAAAGGATATGGACTGCCAGAGTTTCAATTGCTCGCCTTTCGTTCATGCCCATAAGCAGACCAAAGGATAGTATTTAATCTTGGCTAAGGAAGAATAAGTTTAGATAAATATCAAATAACCATATTTTTTATTAAATTTGTAGAATTAATGTCTTATTTTCCAACACGAAATACTGATTTATAACCATTATTGATATGAGCATGACAGGTAAAGACAAACTTGATTCATTATTTATAAATCAAAATTATAATGACGAGAGCCAGTTAATTGATTGTTTCTCACATTATTGTCACATTGCTGATATGTATGCGGAGATTGAAAATTCAATAGCTGGAGTCAGTGATCTGAAAGAGCGTATCGGATACATCTGCTTTGGTAAAACTGCTGAGAAGCTAAATATCGTCCATAGTAAAAACGGACATCAAGTTAATTCTATATGGGAAGATGAAGTTTATAATCTTATTGTGCCTGAGGACATTGAAAAAAGACATATAGATGAATTGTGTTTCTTACAATTTCTGAAGACAGTACCGATAGACCAAAAGGAGGACTATTATCTTAATGTCAATCTTCGTGTAAAGGACGAGTATGGACATAACCTCTTCCTTAGGCATAGAGATTTTTGCTGTTTGTCATGACTTATCCTTGTTAACCCCATATTGCGGTACCTTGACATCCGTAATAGTTGTTGTTTTTTGACCTTCTTTGTAAGTTATATAATTGCAAAAATACTATCACTCCTCCCATTTGGCAAATATATTACGGGATAGTTTTGAATGCGCAACACAAATATACACAGGATAATTTTGTAAAAAGTTTGTCAACAATTCCTTATCATAGCGAGAGCCACCCCAAAGGAGCAAAATCCGATGACGTGGCTTTATTCTTAAAACGAGGTACCCGTTATAATTGGATAAATCCGGCCTGCCGACGGCGATTACTTTTGTAGAAGAGGAAGATAATCTCCGTATCCGAACTCTATCATTTTATTTTCGGGAATGAACTTCAATGACGCACTGTTTATACAGTATCTCAGCCCTCCTGTTTCGCGTGGACCATCTGGAAATACATGACCGAGATGGGCATCTCCGGTCTTGCTTCTAACCTCTACGCGGTTCATGCCGTGAGAAAGATCCGTAACCTCTTCTATCAAGCTATCGTCTATCGGACGTGAGAACGCCGGCCAGCCGCAGCCTGACCGAAACTTGTCTGTTGAAAGAAATAATGGCTCGCCTGTTGTAACGTCCACATAGATGCCTGGACGATATTCGTCATTATACTCATTGAAATATGGTCTTTCCGTAGCGCTGTTCTGCGTCACTTCGTATTGCAGAGGTGTCAAGCGTTGCCGCAATACCTCTTTTGTAGGTTTCATATAAGTTTTCATACACTTATAACAATTCGGGATAGACTTAATGTTTAAGCTATTGATTCCCTTTTATAATATTCTACTTCAAAACTTCGTGTGTCGAGCCTTGGGGATTTGGGGTTGCAAAGTTAGACGTTGACGTCCGTATGCCAAGGCAAAGCATGTTCTTGACTGCAAGATGCAAAGCAGAATCTTTGTAGACGTTTTTCTTATCTTTTTCATTGGTCGAAGTTTGAATTTTTATAGTTTGTTCTCATTGCAAGGGTTATAGCTTCGCCAACGAGGGCGATATCGGCTAAAAGATAATGACGTTTGTTTTGAAGAGTAGCTCGTTTTGTGCTACACTTTCCGTATAGCGGATTGTGTAGTATGGCTGTAGCACAACTATGCCAAAACGGGGCGCTTTTATGGCATTTTCAGTTAATATTCCCATAATGAAAAATCCTGCAAGTAAATCACTTACAGGATTTTAAATATTTACAAGCGGAAAGACAGGGGGCTGAACCGCCCTGCCTAAATGCAGTTATATCAAACAGATAGATGTATTCAGATTCACGATTGTGCCGATTTAGTGCCGGACTTCTACTGTCCATGTTTCGACTCTGCCGCCGCCTCTGCGGACAGCACCAATCCTATATGCAAAAATAGTGACTTTCGGACACATTACCAAGTCCGAAGGTTCATTTTAGATTTTAATAACAAAAATAAGCATATTCCACTTAATAATTTATAACGCTGCAATATGTCTTAACTTGGAGAGACGCTCCATAAAGGTCTTGTCCTGTTTTATTGTCTGCATATTATATTTGGTCTGAAGCCTCATCAGAGGTTCTGAATCAATACCTAATGCAGCCTCAAACAACAATGCGGTCTTCTCTGTCAATGGTCGATGACCGTTCAGAATTTCATTCAGGACAGTATAACGGATGCCCATATCCTCCGCAAGCTTGCGTTGGGATATGCCACGAAACTCCAGTTCATCCTTTATGATCTCTCCGGGATGAGTTGCATAGACAGGTGTAAGATTGTTTGCAATCATATTCTGTTGTACGGCTTCCATCTGAAATTCATTTATAGTGATTTGACAATTCTGTTATATTTACAATTGAGGCGATAACTTCGGTTCCGTTTATAATCTCTTCAAATTCTATGCGATATTGATCATTAACCCTGACGGATGACAGTCCCTCCTTATCGCCATGCAGTTTTTCGTAATTCAACGAATTATACGGAAGAAGAGCCGCCACATTATTGGATTCAATCATAAGATCTACCACTCTTATATAGCGTTTGACGATTTGAGGCTGAAAGCGGTGCTTTTTGCCGGCATCGCCATTTTCATACAAATCTTTGAGATATTGCTTGTCAAATCGTACTTCCATATTCACTTGTATTACGTTGCAAAGGTAATAAAAGTTCTCCATATTCACAAAAAAAGTGAACACATCTGGTTTGAATTATCAATTTATACCATCAACTTCTTTGTTACAAGACATGAAACATATAATCGGATTTGTAGGAATTACATTATGAATATTATTACCGCTTCAAGGCTAACAATGGGATTGAAGCGGTAAGTTTTTATGTACCTGCGAAAGCGGAGAGAGGTGTGGCAGTCTTCCGGGTTGGCGGCGTTATGCCGACAAAAGGTGACGGGCTTCGCCTAACACCCGTTGTCCGCATACGCCTATGGGCAACGGCTGAACACCGGGCATAGCCAACGCCTCGTGGCGATACGCTGACGCGCGGCCACAAGACTTTCCGGCTCTGCCCCGTGTTCCTGACCGCCGTTGCCTGATAAGGATTTTTACGACCGCCGCGCCACTCTCCGCTTGTCAGCAACCAACGGGGCGAGACAATGCGCTCCACGGTTCGTGCCTCACTGTTGCACGCATAGACTCGCCTTTCCGGGTTTGGGCAGTGCCATTCCTTTTTTCTCAGTGCCATTTATTTCAAAAGATTCCATACCAATATGTTGATGTCCGTTTTCACCGGCGCGGGGTCTTCGCTCCAGTTTATTGCCGTACCATCGACTATGGAAGTGGTTGCTTGCTCGGTCCGTTGAACGTGTCCAGCCGGGATATTCTTTTCCCTTCGGCAGAAAAAATCTCCAGACCTCCCTGCGGTCAGCTTGTATTTTTTCTGTCGAGGGCGAACATCCCTTTTGCGCCTGACACGGAGGTCGTTCAACGAGCAAGCAAAACTTCGATAGCCGATAGACGCATAAAAAAAATGTCGCACGATGAAAACGGACAACAACATATCAGATAGACGAGGCAAAGCATCCATCTCCAGCCTCAACCGCATAAAAAGGGTTGCAAGGGTGCTAATCCTCATAATCGCATCAACAATCGGTTTGGTGTTGTGGATGTTCATCAGGCCGATATTCCGAGGCGTGGGTTGGGTTATCTCAATCATATCCGCCTTACTGATAATCTTTTGGTTACTCACTTTATAAATATTACGACTATGGCACAGACTATGAAATCATCAACCTCCGCAATAGAGGTAATGCAGCGGATGCTGCAAGAGCGTTGCATCGCAGAGCCGATGTTCGCTATCAAAATGGCAAACCCCAACAAGTCAATGGAGGGAGCGGTGAATTACCTATGCTCCCAAGTGCAGAAAAGCGGTCTATGCGTTGTGGATGACGCTATGGTGATGAACCTATTGGTGCATTACTTTGACGAGAACGAGATTGAGGACTGCGGAAATGTCAACTGTAACATCGTGGTTGGAAAGCCGGAACTTTCAGATGAGGACAAAGCCGAGATGAAGGCACAGGCTATGGAGCAGTACAAGGAGGAGCAACTCCGAGAACTCCGCAGACAAAACCAACCCAAGCCACAAGCGAAGGCGACCGCACCCAAAGCAGGGTCAGAAATCAATGTTCAACAAGGAAATCTCTTCGGAGACGACTTCTAAAACCATACGGCTATGAAACCCAAGACCAAGAAACAGAAAGAGATAATGGCATTGAGCGGACAACTCCGTCCGCTCACCGCTCCCCAAATGCAGTGGGCGTTCAACAACATCATCGACCATTACGCCTATCGGCTGAAGAACGGCAAGGCGGTGTGTATGTCGTGCGGACACGAATGGACGGCAGACGAGGGAATGACCGCCTGCCCCCACTGCGGAAGAAAGGTTGAGGTAAAGACCACCACCAAGAGAGTCTATACCGACAAATCCTATTTCAATGTGATAACCACAAAGGGCGATTACCAAGTGGTGAGGATGTATCTTCTTCTCGCCGAGTTCCGCAAGGGCATGGAAGCCAAACCCGCATATCTGGAAATCGGACAGTATTGGATAGACTCCAAAGGAGGAAAGACAGTCGTGGGATTATGTCGCACTTTCGGAGGATATTACTTTGACACCTTCGCTTTCGGCTCACCTTTTGAGATACGCAAGGACAACGAGGCTTTCCAACGCATATCCGATGAATGGGTTTACCCTCGCATCAAGGCAACCGACACGCTGAAAAGAAACGGCTTTAAGGGATACTGCCACCGCATCAACCCCGTGACTCTTTTCACCGAGTTGCTTACCAATCCCAAGGCTGAGACGCTGATGAAAGCCGGTGAGATTGAGTTGGTACGTCACCTTTGCTACCACCCTCATGACATAAGCCACTATTGGGGCACAATCAAGGTTGCAAAGAGAGCCGGATATAAAATCAATGACTCGCTGATGTGGTTTGATTACATACGGATGTTGGAGCGTATGGGCAAAGACCTCCACAACGCCAAGTTGGTAGCACCCACCGACCTCAAAGCCGCCCACGACGAGTATATCGCAAAGGTTGAGCGTCAGCGCATCAAGGAGCAGAGAGAAAAAGACCGCAAGAGAGCGGAAGCCGATGAAGCCGAGTTTGCCAAACTCAAAGGGAAATATCTCGGACTTGTGATGACTGACGGAGAAATCGTAGTCCACACCCTCAACTCCGTAGCCGAGTATTACGAGGAAGGCACAAAGCAGCATATCTGCGTAGGCTCATCAAGCTACTATCTTAAAAAGGACTCGTTGGTGTTCACAGCCAAGATTGGCAACAGGACAATCGCCACCTTTGAAATCTCGCTGAAGGATTATTCAATCCTGCAATGCCGAGCCTTCGCCAACGGAGTATGCGAGTACACCGACCGCATAGCCAAACTAATCAGCGACAACACCGACCTTCTCAAAGAGAGAAAGACCGCATAAGTTCAACCCGACCTCCGACCTCAGTGTCGGAGGTCACAACCACCAAAAGACAATGAAGACAAGAGAAAGCATACCGGAATGGGCACTTTGCTACTGTGTAAATGGCGATGCGACCGGACTCAACGAGGAAGAAATCTCAATCATCAACGAATGGATGCAGGATTGGCAGGTGGAAATTATCTCTCCAATCGCCGATGAGGAAGGCAACTATCACCCTTTTTTCACACATTGTCCGTTGTTCGGACTCCCCACCGATGTGATTGAATGTGATATAATCTACCATAACGACAACCCTACAAACCCCCAACTACTATGACACTAATGACAAGAAACGGCGTATCAACCACCGCCAAAGGAGAGCAATACGAAACTTTCTATTCTGCCCACCGTGGCAAGAAGGTGAGCCGTGTAATGTACGACTACCGAGATACCGACAACAAGTTGTTTTCCTGCGTCGCTCCCACTCTCGCCGAGTGCAGACGCAAGCGTGACGAATGGCTCAAAGCAAAGGAAGGAGGCAAGAAATGAAAACGACTATATATCTTGTGGCTACCTTCATTGAGCATTACGACCAGCCACCGAACGATACACACGCCCTCTATGCTGATTTCGCAACCGCTAAAAAGGCAATGCAGACCGAGATAGAGGACGGTATGGAGAACTTCGCCGCCAACAAGGGAGAGGTTATACTTGACCTTGATACGGTATATGAATGGCGTGATGAGGACGGCAACGGACTCACCGTCACCATTTAGGAAATGAATGTGAAATAAGCATATTTGCCAAATCGTAATATATACCAAGTGGTGCAACCCTGTGATGGAGTTGCACCGCTGATTTTTCCAAAAATTTCGGCCGCCCAAAGGCGGCGAATACGTTCTAAATATTAATGCTGAACATAATCTTTTCCTTTCAACTTATAATACCTAAAAGCTTCTGTCATTATACACTCCTCAGTCTTATTCCATTGTTCCTCCATGCATTCTTCTGTCACTTGAGAATCAGCTTCATACATTGTTGACTTACATATTCTAAACCACGGACATTCCGTATTTGGCCTATACATATACAATCTTTTCATTAACAATTCTAATCCTCTGAGAACAGCTGTTTCAACGTAAGGAGGAATTAAATGTGTATTATTAGCTTCAATATACGGATAACCATAATGTGGTGCCAATACATTTTCAAATGTCTCCTTATCACAAATCCTCCCATCTATCAATATTTCAAGTAATAAATTTCGATTGTTGATAAAGTCAATCTTACAGTTTTTGATAACATTATGGTAATAATTCAAGTCACATCCAATTACAGATTTAAGTACATTTTCATATCTGTCTAGAAATAGGACAAATGCTGATTTAATCGATATTTGTTTCCCTTTAATATTAATCTTATATTTCATTAAGCAATTGTATAATTCAATACAATCTATCCCATTATTGTTTTTTACAAATTTCAAATAATCAAAAAAAGCAACTCCGGGATTATCGTGAAATAAAGAGCAATAGCATATAATGATAATATTTATACGTTCTTTTGCTAAATCGCACTTACGATTAAGATATTTTTCAAATATAATAATACCAGATTGATAGGGAATTACATTATGTGGAGCATGAGGGTCTACAAATGATTGGATTAAATGTGCCATCGTTTCAATAACACAATAATAACCAAATCTAAATCCATCTTCAATTGCTTTATTATTTTCAAAGTCATAAATTCCTATATTTACAGAATTATGACTTTGTCGTGCAATTTCTATGTCTGATTCATAAATTTCTATGTCAGAGATATTATTGTTACAGAATCTATCACCTTTTACTTTATTAAAATGGTCTAAAAATCTTTTTGCATTATCGTCAAATACATTTAGGGTATATCAATAGTCTTATTTTCTTTACAGTAGAACAAGTTGTGAGAAAATAAGTTATTGAACATCTCGCAAATTTTTATACCAAATAACGTGGTAATATGTTGTAAATAATGTATATATTCATGCAATAGTTTTCCATATGTTTTGTCTGATGATTTAGAGATTGGCTCTTCGATATCACCATCCACATACATATGTATATGATTGGTTTCATACTTGCTAATCTGTTCAACAAACAATGTATTATCTAATGATTCCATTCTGCAAAATTAGTTAAAGATTAATTTGCTTATCTATGGATACAAAAAACGTATAATCAGTGAATCTTTTGTTTTAATTTAGATGCAATCATATAGGCTGATGGGTGATGAAGAAACTCATCACAGTAGTGTTGATATTGACCTACAAGTATTCCTTCATTAATTTGGTATTGTGTTGCCCACCGTTGAAGAATAGTGGTAGCTGAGAACGGGACTTTAATGCGATTAAAAAGCGACATAAAATCTACAGAACGCCAAATACAATCTCGGGCAAAATCGTTAGCTTCCTTTTCTTTCTTGGAAATCTGATTTCCTTGATTTCCTTCCGTAGTATCTAGATAATCTTCTTCCCTATTATTATATAGATGTTTAACGATATGCCCCAGTTCATGAAAAATCGTAAAAGCTAAATTATCTATACGATTATGACGAGTTGTAATTACTATAGTAGGATATTCTCCTTTCCAAAAGGAGTAGCCATCCACAGGAACCTTATCAAGTTTCTTTTCAATAAAGAATTTTATTCCGAAGGAATCCATTAAGTATGAAACTTTACTTAAGGTATCTTCATTTAGATAAAAAACATCATTTAATCGATGTATGAGATCTGAAATCTTTGAAATAGAGAAAGGATTAGACGGAGTTTTGCAGGAATCGTTGCTTATCCGAGTTAATAAAAGCCATGTATTGAGGTTTCGCTTATCCACATCCAAGACCTCTGACTTTTTAAAACATGCACGATTTCTTGTAGAAACTAACTGATTTTTTAAACTTTCACAGAATCCTCATCGTATAATCGGCATATATATATTAAATCATTATGTATAGAGTTGCCAAGTCCAGCGCGCTTATTAATTGCTCGAAGATTTAGAACTTCTCCCAATCCTTTCCAATCGACAATGGATTGTTCCCATTCTTTGATTTTCTGTGAGAGCCGAATTAATTCAATATCAAAATTTGATTGGATATCCAACCATTCCTTTGCGGAAGGAGTATTGAACAAGGCTTCCAGAAGAACAGCGATCTCCACATTTATGTCTCTACGACGAGACAAAATATCATTTACCACAGGTGTTGTCTTACCTATGGCAGCAGCCAAATCCTTTTGAGACATACCGTGACCGAGGAGGATGTCTTTTAGTACTTCTCCAGGATGAGTGGCTGAAACTGAAGTTCTTAAGTCTTGGTCTCTCATCTTGAATGTATAAGCAGTACATTGCCTATTTGAATTTTGTTGCAAAATTACTAAAAAATATTCAGATAGACAAACAACCAGCTATTTAATTTTATTATCAAATAAGATAACTTTTAGTGCAGCATTTTTATCGTAATTCTTTTGGTAGTTTCCGAAATTTAATATACTTTTGCGTTGTGAAATCATATATACAATTATGGACGGCTGATTATAAAAGGCAAGAGCGATGAGGTGGCAACCTGCATCGCTCCATAAATAAGATTACTCTTTAGTAATTGATATAAGTCGAAGGCCTGGTAAACTCTCGACCTGTAAATCTGATTTATGCTACAAAGATAGCCTTTGTAGGCCACAGAACCAAAGGTTGCCACAAATTTTAAAACAAACAGTACCTATTTTAGGTATTATTAATTTTTAACCTCCTAAAAACAGAAAAACATGGAGAAAAAACTTAAGTTGTCAGTGGACAACCATTCATTCGAGACTGAGGAGCAATTCCTTACTGGTCTCCAAATCAAAAAGTGTGCAGGAATTCCTGCCGAAAACGAATTGTTCCTCGTTGTTCCTGGATATGAAGATGAATTAATTGATAATAATAAACAGGTCAACTTGGCACGTCCGGGCATTGAACGCTTCGTGTCTCGTAAGCCCGGTTGTGGTATCACTCTAATAGTTAATGCTACACCGGTATCACATACTACACCAGCCACATCTGTGAACTACGAACAGATTGTAGCCTATGCTTTTCCAAAGGTAGTATCCAATGACGAGGTTGGCTATACGGTCACATATTGTGATGGCCCGTCTATTAATCCCGAAGGTATTATGGTAAAGGGACAAAAAGTATTCACCAAACACCACATGCGTTTTCGATGTCACAGCAACACACAAATCTTGACCCCGAATTGCAGAAGCTGCAAGCGGAAGGCTTTGAGTTAGAGGTTCGAGATGGACTTATTATAGTTCATCATGTACCCTACTTAAACTCCAAGCAGGAGATTTTAGATGGGAAATTGATATTCTGTTTTACCTCTAATATTTCAACTATTGGAAAGCGAATGACCATACCGCATATTGGGAAGGTAATAAACCTTGCTGTAATGATGGATCTGAAGTGCCTTCATTAATAAACTCCTACAAGGGATGCTGGAATGGTTTTCAAGAGGTGTATTATCTCTCATTATATCCTGATTCGCTTCCTAATTCTCGCTATCCCGATTACTACACTAAGATAAAAACCTACTACTCCACAATAGCTGGGCATGCCTTTGCATATAATGCAAATTTAGCCAACACAGTAAAATATGGAACTGTAAAATCGTGGATGATGATATTTTTGTGTATCAGGATACTAATTCCTCACGCGCAGATTGCTTGGCGCTACCGCAAAATTTCAAGGGAAAAGGTTGCCATTGTTGGTCTGGGAGGTACAGGTGGATATCTACTGGATTATTTGGCAAAAATGCCTGTTGACGAGATTCATCTCTTTGATGGAGATGTATTCTCGCAACATAATGCTTTTAGGGCACCAGGGACTGCTTCTAAAGAAGAATTGGATAAATCCCCCTCAAAGGTCTCATATTTCTATAATCAGTATTCCAAGATGCATAAGCATATAATAGTCATGAATGTCAAATTGATGATGGAAATATAGAATCCCTTTTTGACATGGACGTAGTTTTTTATATGTGTAGATAGTGCCAAAGTGCGTTCCTTTATATCACGACACCTAATGGATCACAATATTCAATTTGTAGATTCAGGTCTTGGTTTAACCTTGGGAACGGGCTCTGTTGGAGGACAAGTGAGAGTAACCTCTTTTTTTGGTGGTACGGGGGAATATATTAAGGATATATTCGGGACTGCAGAAGTAAAAGACGATGGAGTATATGCTACAAACATTCAGATTGCCCTACTTAATTCATTGGCTGCGATTATGATGTTGAACTGTTGGCTAAAGCATATAAATTTTTTTGATGCTTTGCCACAGTATCAAAATGTCGTGTACAATGTGGGTATGGGTAAATTATTCTCACAGTCTTATGAATAGTCTTGTGCCAGAGTTTGTCGAATTTCTTCCAATGAATTTGGAAGAAGGTAAACTCTATATATCGATGAAATATTGCACTGCGGTACATCTTTGTGCCTGCGGATGTGGAGAAAGGGTTGTTACACCCCTCCAACCTAATGGTTGGAAATTATCTTTTGATGGTGTAGTGACTCTCAGGCCTTCAATCGGTAATTTTGAATACCCATGTATGTCACATTATTTTATCACAGACAATAAAATTCAATGGTTACCAAAAGGGGGAGTCGTGAATAGAAAAAAGAAAACTAAGAAACGTAAGAAGATAAAATTCAAACGTAAGTTCCCGTTCCTCTCAATTATGTAAATGATGATCAACACAGAAATAGTCATGCTGAAATTCAGCATGACTATTTCTGTGCTATGGAAAGAATAATGTGGCGTATTCGGTCATACGACGCTGGTGGAGTTGACGATGGAATTTGCCTTTGTAATGGCAATGGGAGGTGTATTCCTTGTAGATGTTGGTATCGCCACGTTTCAGTTTTTTATAAACGCTGGATTTGTTTACTGCACCGGGACCGATATTGTAGGCGAGTGTGCCGAGTAGGATTGCGTTTTTCTCGCCCATGTGCTTGTAGAGTGATACGAATTTACGGAGGTCTTTTCGCAGGAGGGCGTCGGCTTGTCTTTCGGTGAGTTGGCAACCACGGCGGAATGGATCTCCCGGTTGTACGCAATGCCCATAGCCAACATACGGCCAGTGCTTCGGCTTATGGAGCGTTTCAAACTTTTTGATTATCAACACGGCACGCTCAAACAAAGGCAACTCCATTATGCTACGCTTCGCGAGAGCGGCGGGCGTTGCTGCCACAAGGGTCAGCAACGCCATGACAGCATTATTATCTTTCTCATTGGCTCACGGGATTTATGATACCGGGATTTACGGGTTTTACTATCAGTCCGCCGCCGTTATCGTCGCCGGAGTCTTTGCCGTTGAACTCAAAGTCTGTTCCCACGGAGTAGAACCGAAATTGTCCTCGATCACCACGAGGAATTTGTGGGCATCGGAGGATTTTGCGGTATAATTGAGCGGAAGGTCTTGCTTTCGAGCAAAACGCGGTCGTTGTTGGTCAGCACCGGGCCATCAACGAGTTTGAGCGTACCTTCTCCGTCATACTGGAAGTAGCGGATTGTGTAAAGGGTATTGGTATAGTTGCCCTCCGGCTTGATTTCAAAGCGCAGTTCCACGGTCTGACCCTTTGTGATTTTGTCGCCGTAAGGCATCACCTCGACGGTGAAGGGATAGGATTGCTGCACATCGAGGTCATCATTGCAGGATGACAGGTAGAAGGTTGTGAGGACTGCTGCGATTATCGCCATTGCACCGAAAAAATGGCGGGGTGTGAGGCGGATAGCCCCGATTTTATTGAGGATTGTTTTCATTATTATTCAGAGTTTTAATCTTGGTTTTCTGTTTTGTTTTTGGATTTGAGCCATAAGGTAATCATTGAGATCCTTGTGGTTTGGGTAGAGGGAAGATTTGTCGCA
>PDYJ01001539.1_pt1 | contig 127350 bp, 126 predicted proteins | sample 1430841 | NCBI WGS metagenome assembly PDYJ01 (sample SAMN07237672, study PRJNA390542) | Gut metagenome, whole genome shotgun sequencing project. | isolation source: fecal pellets | host: Mus musculus | place: USA: New York, NY | collected 2016-10
CCGTGGTTTGGTCGTCAACTTTGACGCTGCTTTCCAGCACGCGCTGAAGAAGGGCAATCATCTTAGGCCTTAGTCAACGTGATTTTGGCCCATTTGCGCTTGCCCACCTGAACGGTGTACTGACCGGGTTTAAGTTTATAGGTCTTGTCGGCAATCTTTTCACCGTTAATGTGTACACCGCCTTGTTCAATATTTCTGTAGCCCTCGGAAGAAGTCGGGACCAAACCGGCTTCTTTAAGAACTTTGGCTAAAGAGGTTTCATCCGCGTCAGTTGTGACGGTTACTTCCGGCATATCGGCGGGAGCGGCGCCTTTCTTGAAGCGGTTGATAAATTCTTGTTCTGCAGCATCAGCAGCTTCTTTACTGTGGAAGCGTTCAACGATTTCCTTGGCTAAAAGAACTTTGATATCTCTGGGGTTTCTGCCTTCTTCGCATTCTTTTTTGAACTGAGCGATTTCTTCATTGCTTCTTAAAGAAAGAAGGTCGTACCAATTCCACATCAAATCATCGGAGACAGACATCACCTTGCCGAACATTTCATTCGGTTCGTCGGTAATGCCGATGTAGTTGTGTTTAGACTTGCTCATCTTGTTGACGCCGTCAAGACCGACAAGAAGAGGCATTGTGATGATGCATTGCGGTTCCTGACCGTATTGGCGTTGGAGTTCACGGCCGACTAAAAGATTAAATCTCTGATCGGAACCGCCAAGCTCAACATCGGATTCCAAAGCAACGGAGTCGTAACCTTGCATCAATGGATAGATGAGTTCGTGCATGGCGATAGGAGCATTTTCTGCATAGCGCTTAGCAAAATCATCCCGCTCCAAAAGACGAGCCAAGGTGTAGCGGGATGCTAATTTAATGAGTCCGTCGGCGCCGAGCTTGTTTGTCCATTCGGAGTTGTATCGGACCTCAGTCTTGTTTTTATCCAAAACCAAAGTTGCCTGATCTAAGTAGGTCTTAGCATTAGTTTCGATTTGTTCGCGTGTGAGCGGCGGACGAGTCGTGTTTCTGCCGGAGGGATCGCCGATAGAACTTGTAAAGTCACCGATCAAGAAAATAACGGTGTGACCAAGATCTTGGAATTGACGAAGCTTGTTTAAAACAACTGTGTGCCCAATATGGATATCCGGAGCAGTTGGATCTAACCCTAATTTAATGCGCAGGGGTTTTCCCGTAAGCTCGGATCTGGCGAGTTTTTGTTCCAACTCTTCCTCAATTAACATCGTGTCAATTCCTCTCTTAATCAAGGCCATGGCGCTCTTGACTTTAGGAGAGACCGGTAATTTTTTCTCTTGAACTGTATCAGCCATTGTTGGAAACATCCTGAAAAAAGCTAAGGTAATCTATAAGGGACTGGAAAACGATTATTTACTATAATTGCGACGCTTCAATTCGAAGCGGGCCTATTCCAATCCGAACCGTAATTTTATCTGACAAAAGTCTACTATTTGCTGGCTAGGGAAGGGAGTTATTTTTTATTAATTGTTAGTGAGTGAATAAGCCGTGATGATGAATTTTAAGATGCTGATGAAAGCGTTAGGAACAAGCTGTCTAGTCTTAGCTTGTACGGTTTATTCATCCCATTCGGCTATATCCGCAGAAACTGCACAACCCTCTAAAGTTGTTGAAAAGGCCGGAGAAGTGGATCTCGGCGCCCTCATTCAAGAGTGGGCCGGAGAGATGGACCATGTTTATGCTGAAACTGTCATTAGAAATAAAGACAACAGCAACAAGATTTTTGAAAGATTAGGGATTAAAGATAGCGCTTTTAAACGTTACGTCAATTCCATCAAACCTAAAGAAAATCCTTTCGCAAGATTAGTTCCCGGAAGATTGATCCAAGCAAGGCTGACTCCGAAGGGTGAAGTTATCGCAATTAAATTATTCAAACCGATTGACACACTTTCTGAGGATATTACCTATTTTCAGATCAGCCGGTCCAATACAGGCAAGTCAAAGTTTGTTCATGAAAACAAAACCAGCGCTTTTACGACTTTGCCGGTTGCCGCCTCCGCATATGTAGAACGTACATTAGACGGAGCTGCTCAGTCTGCGAAGATTCCTGCCGGGGTTATGAAGCAGGTCAAAGAACAGTTGGGTGACTCTTTTGATGTTAAGAAGGTTGCTAACGGCGATTCTTTCAATGTTATTTATGAAAGAAGACAGCTTGACGGTGCTGATTTAGGCCCGGGGCGTTTGCTTGCTCTTGAATTTTTCGGAAAAGACAAGACGGTCGAGGCCTACTGGTTTGAAAATGATAACTTTAAAGGCTACTTCAATGCAGATGGAGAAAGCGTTGAAAAAACATTTCTCCGTATGCCTTGCGAGGCCCGTTTAACTTCAACTTTCAACCGTGTTAGAAAGCACCCTGTGACGGGACGTCTTCGTCCCCACTGGGGAATCGATTTGGCTGCTCCAACAGGTACCCCAATCTATGCTTCCAGCGACGGCAAGATCGTTACCAAGCGCTATCAGAGAAGAGGCTACGGCTACTGGTTAGAGATTAATCACGGATCCGGATATTCTTCAATTTATGCGCACATGAGCAAGTATGCTCCCGGTATGAAGGAAGGAGTTCAAGTCAAGAAAGGTCAGCTCATCGGCTACGTTGGAAGAACAGGTATGGTTACCGGTTCTCATCTCCACTATGAGCTTAAACACAACGGGCAGCAGATTAATCCTTTGACGGCGGATTTGCGTACGGGAGAACCTCTCACAGGAGCAGTAAAGCAAGAGTTCGACTTAGCGATTTCTCCAATTAAACGTCAGCTGGCACTCCTTGGAAAATTCCATTTGGCCCATAACTCAAATTCTTCAGTTTCCATTGAGTAAATAGTTAAATGTAAAAAGGCCTCCGTTTGGAGGTCTCGTTTTTTATGAGCATTTATATCGGAATGATGTCGGGCACCAGTCTGGACGGGGTGGATGCCGTGGCTGTGCAGTTCGAATCGAACACGGTTCTTAAAGTTCTTGGTTCTAAGTCACTTAGCCTATCGGAAGAGCTGCAAGAACTCCTGTTATCTCTTTGTTTTACTGGACCCAATGAAATCAATCGCTGCCAAATTGCAGGCAATCGGCTGGCACGAATCTACGCTGAGACTTGTTGTACTCTCCTGAAAGATTTGAGCTTGTCTGCGTCTCATATCACAGCGATTGGGGCTCATGGACAGACCGTCCGCCATAACCCGCAAAACGGGGCTACAACTCAGCTCATCAACGGCGCTTTGCTGGCTGAACTAACGCAAATTGACACGATCATCGATTTCAGAAATCGTGATATTGCAGCCGGGGGCCAGGGAGCTCCTCTTGTCCCGGCTTTTCATGCATCTGTTTTTGCTTCTGATGAGCCTCGAGCAATTGTAAATTTCGGAGGGATTGCCAACGTAACTTTCTTGGGAAGAAGGGAGGACCAGGAGAAGACTTTCGGTTTTGACTGCGGACCAGCTAATATCCTTTTAGATGCTTGGGTTAAAGACAATTTAGGTCTTACTTATGACAAAGATGCTAAATGGGCGAGAGCAGGGGTCTTAAATGAAGATTGGCTCAGTTGTCTCTATAGTTCGGAGCCCTACTTTAGCCAATCTTGTCCGAAAAGTACGGGTCGAGAGTTGTTTAACCTCGAATGGCTCAATAAGCATCTTCGTGCCGGAATGAAACCGGAAGATGTACAGCACACTTTAACTGCTTTGTCGGCGTTAGCGGTGGCTAAAGACATCGAAAAATATCAACCGGAAACAAAGGAAGTCTTTACCTGCGGAGGAGGTGCAAAAAATCCGCTTTTAATGGAATACTTGCAAAAGTACCTGCCCGGCAAAATCGTACAGCCGACGGATATTCTTGGACTCGGTACACAAGATGTTGAAGGCGCGGCGTTCGCATGGCTAGCAAAACAATTTGTTGAGAGATTGCCTGGGAATCTTCCCGCGGTTACGGGTGCGAAAGGGAAGAGAATTCTGGGGGCACTCTATCCGCATTAGGACAGCGGGATGCTTAAAGAAAAATCCCATCCAACAGAGATTGAACGGGATTGAACTTCAGCTCAAAGTTTTACTATACGGAGAAGCTGGATCCACAGCTGCAAGTTGTGGTGGCGTTCGGATTCTTGATAACGAACTGAGCACCTTCCAAGTCTTCCTTGTAGTCGATTTCAGCGCCGACAAGATACTGATAGCTCATGGAGTCGATGAGCAATGTAACGCCGTTCTTTACCATTGTGGCATCGTCTTCGTTGATTTCTTCATCGAATGTGAAGCCATACTGGAAACCGGAGCATCCGCCGCCTTGGACGAAAACTCTTAATTTCAGATCAGGGTTTCCTTCTTCTTCAATCAATTCTTTAACTTTGAGGCTGGCAGCATCGGTAAAAATGATTGGATCCGGAAGCTTGATTTCTTCAGCGTTTGTTTGAGTATTATCTGCCATTTCTTTTATTCCTTAAAAGATAATTAGTTGTTGATAATTATATGGAAGTCGTCAAGGTAAAAAAGAAAGAATATTCAAAAAATAACAATCTTTTCTCGGAATTCTTTACATAACTTTTGGAAGAAGCGGAGATTGCCCCATGTCACCACTATAATTTGGTGACTATCTTTAACAATTCCGGAGGGCAACCGTGTTTAGCAAGGACAACACTATCGAAAAGATTGATCCAGAAGTATGGGCAAGCATTCAAAGAGAAAGCCAACGACAGGAAGAACAGATTGAACTGATCGCATCCGAAAACTACACATCTCCTGCTGTTCTTCAGGCGCAGGGCAGTATTCTGACAAATAAGTATGCTGAGGGATACCCCGGAAAAAGATACTACGGCGGCTGTGAATACGTTGACGAAGTTGAGACACTGGCTAAAGAACGCGCTAAGAAGCTTTTTTGCGAACCATGCGGCGTAGAAATGGCTGTGAATGTCCAACCTCACTCCGGCGCACAGGCCAACATGGGAGTATTTTTTGCATTGCTTAATCCTGGCGACACCGTCATGGGAATGTCTTTGGCAGAAGGCGGCCACCTCTCCCACGGCATGAAACTTAACATGTCCGGTAAATGGTTCAACGTCGTCAGTTATGGTCTGAATGAAAAAGAAGCCATTGATTATGATGCTTTAGAAAAGCTGGCTCTCGAGCATAAGCCGAAACTCATCATTGCCGGTGCGTCCGCTTATTCTTTGCATATTGACTTCAAGCGCTTTGCAGAAATTGCTAAGAAAGTTGACGCTTATTTCATGGTTGATATGGCTCACTACGCCGGCTTGATTGCCGCTGGTGTTTATCCTTCTCCTTTCCCTTACGCAGATATTGTCACAACTACCACTCACAAGACATTAAGAGGGCCAAGAGGCGGCATGATTTTCTGCAAGCCGGAATTGGAAAAACAAATTAATACCGCTATGTTCCCGGGCATTCAGGGCGGTCCCTTAATGCATGTCATTGCCGGTAAGGCAATTGCCTTGCATGAAGCCTTGCAGCCTGAATACAAGGAATATCAAAAGCAGGTTATCAAAAACGCAGCTGTCTTCGCCGATGAACTGCAGAAGAGAGGACTGCGTATTGTTTCCGGCGGGACTCAAAGCCATGTCATGTTGGTTGACCTCCGTTCAAAGAACATTACCGGTAAAGAAGCAGAAACCGTTCTTCACGACGTCGGTATTACCGTAAATAAGAACTCCATTCCGAATGATCCGCAAAAACCATTTGTCACCAGCGGCATCAGAATCGGTTCCCCTGCTATGACAACAAGGGGCATGAAGGAAGAGGAAGCACGTGAAATTGCTTCTTTAATTGCCGATGTTTTAGATGCTCCTCACGATGAGGCGGTACTGAAGAACGTTAAAGAAAGAGTGCAGAGTCTTGTTGCTCGTTTCCCGGTCTACAGAGAACCATAAAAGTTGAGAGAGCTATGAATTGTCCATACTGCGGATACCGGGATTCTCAGGTAATTGACTCCCGAACAAGCGATGAGGGAACAACCGTTCGAAGAAGACGCAAGTGTCCAAAATGTGACAGCAGATTTACGACCTACGAGAAGGTTGCTTTGAGCATACCCGTCTTAATTAAAAAAGACGGTTTAACCCGAGTGCCTTACAGCCAAGAAAAGTTAAGAAATTCAATGCAATTGGCTTTAAGGAAAAGGCCGGTTAAAGCAGATCTTCTCGAAGAGGCGATCGATAGGATTGAGAGAAACCTGAAGCTGAGAAAAGAGAAAGAAATCTCAACCAAAGAAGTAGGAAAGTTGGTGATGGGTGAGTTAAGAAAACTTGACTCGGTGGCTTATCTTCGTTTTGCCTCAGTCTATTTCAATTACTCCAAGCCTGAGGACTTCACTGAAGCTTTGAAAAAACTCGGGACGTTCTCGAAAGGGAGAAAAGCAAATGAGTTTTTCTGATATCAGTTTCATGAAGAGGGCGTTAGCTCTTGCTGAAAACGCCCTGCCGAACTGCCCTCCGAATCCGGCTGTCGGCTGTGTGATCGTAAAAGACCGCAAAGTTATCGGCGAGGGCTTCACCCAGAAAACCGGTGAAGCTCATGCTGAGATAATGGCGCTTCGAGACGCTCAATCCAGAGGTGAGAGCGTCGAAGGAGCGACGGTCTATGTCTCGTTGGAACCTTGTTCGCATTATGGACGGACCCCACCTTGTGCTTTGGCGTTAATTAACGCAAAAGTCGGGCGCGTAGTTGCAGCTTTGAAAGACCCGAATCCTGCCGTTGCGGGAAGAGGCTTAAAGATGCTCGAAGAGAAGGGGGTGCAGGTTGAATCTGGTATTTGTGCCGAAGAGGCAGAAGAAATGAATATCGGTTTCTTAAAACGGATGAGAACCGGACTCCCTTTCGTCCGCAGCAAAATCGCAATGAGTTTGGACGGCGACATTGCGTTGAGCAATGGTCAAAGTAAATGGATTACCGGCAAACTTGCCCGGGAAGACGGGCAGATGTGGAGAGCTCGTGCAGGCGCCATCTTGACGGGTTCAAGCACTGTTGCGGTTGATAATCCGCAGTTGAACGTAAGACTCCCTGATGTTCAGAGACAGCCCTTGAGAGTCATAGTTGATTCTCATTTGACGCTTAACCCTGAGCTTAGGATTTTTGAGACGGGGCCTGTGCTTTTAGTATGCTCTAGGTACGACATAGTCCGTGCTCAAGTGTTCGAGGATATGGGTGTGGAGGTTCTGGAACTACCGGGTGCGGACGGCAAAGTAGATTTGCAGGCTTTGATCAAAGAACTTGCCAGGCGCGAAATCAATGAGATTCATGTTGAAGCAGGCCCGAAATTAAACGGTGCTTTGACTGAACTAGGTCTTATCGACGAGTACCTGATTTATATGGCTCCTAAGCTTCTGGGAGAGGGGATGCGTGCTTTCCGTTTGCCATCATTTCATAATATGGAGGCAGTCCCTCAACTGGAATTCAAATCGATGCAGAAAGTCGGTGAGGATGTCAGATTTCAGCTTAGACCGTTAAAATAAAAAATTAACTTTATAAAGGAAGAAGATGTTTACAGGAATTATTCAGGCTGTCGGCCGAATTCGTGACAACGAAGAGATTGGTGATGGATTGAGAATTCACGTAGAAGCTCCGGATTTGGGACTCGACAGTGTGAAGATCGGAGACTCTATCGCCATCAACGGCGCATGCATGACCGTAGTTGAAGTCGATGAAAAACGATTCAAAGTTGACGTTTCGGCCGAGTCCTTAGAGAAGACCGCTGGTCTTGACGGTTGGGGCTATGTAAACCTTGAAAAAGCCATGAGACTCGGCGATCGTCTTGACGGCCATATCGTTAGCGGCCATGTTGATGGTGTCGGTGAAGTTGAAGTGATGGAACAGAAGGCAGAATCTTGGCATTTGGTTGTCAGATGCCCAATGAAGCTCGCAAAATTCCTGGCATACAAAGGATCAATCACCATCAACGGCGTCTCTTTGACAATTAACTCCGTTGAAGATACTCCTGCCGGAACAAGAGTTTCCATTAACTTGATTCCTCACACTTTTGAACACACTTCTTTCAAGTACACCAAGAAGCGTGACCTTGTCAATGTTGAGGTGGATACCGTGGCTCGCTACATTGAGCGTATGTACTCATTGTCACATTGCTAATTATTTTTAAAAATTAAATATTCTGGGTGCTTAAGAAGGTGCGAAGAAGACTCCTTCTAAGCACCGCTTTGTTAGAATCAAAAAATCTCTTTTCTAGGAGTCAGTTGTGGCTATTAATTTCATTGAACCAAATAAAGACGGAAGCGCATTAAGAGTCGGTATCGTTGTTGCAAGATTTAACGAGTGGGCCTGCAACGCCATGCTCGAAGCTTGTCTTGCTCAATTGAAGAATCTTGGAGTTAAGGAAGAAAACATCACTGTTGTGACAGTTCCGGCGCTCTCGAGATCCCGTTTGCACTTTACCAGCTTTACGAATCCACAGAATTGGAAGCCATGGTCGCAATTGGCTGTGTTATCAGAGGCGAAACTTATCATTTCGAATTAGTTGCTAACGAATCCTCCAGAGGCATTACCGACATGATTGGCGCCGAAGCCATTTCTATTGCTAACTGCATTCTGACTGTTGAAAACGAAGAGCAGGCAAAAGCAAGAGTTGTAGAAAAAGGTACGGACGCTGCTAATGTTGCCGTAGAAATGGGTAACTTAAAAGTAAGAACTGACAAACTGCTTGGCTACGGACAAGCCGAGTAGTAAACAAGGAATAACAAAGATGGCATCACAGCAATCTGACTCTCCTGTTGCCAAGAAACGCGGCGGCAGAAGTGCACGCAGACGTGCAAGAGAGTTTGCTCTTCAAGGCATTTATCAATGGCTTTTAACCGGAAATGATCCGGACGGTATCGATCTCAACATTTATGAGATGGAAGGTTTCTCGGAAACCGATTCTGATTTTTATCGCGAATTGTTCCACGGTGCCGTTGAAGACTTTGCCGGACTTGAAGAGGTTTACCAAAAACATTTGGATCGCGAAACCAAGAGCCTTTCTCCGGTCGAAAGAGCTATTCTTTTGATTGGTACCTATGAGTTGAAGCATACAACTACACCTTATCGTGTTGTTATTAACGAAGGTGTCGAGCTTGCTAAGAGCTTTGGCGGTACAGACGGTTTCCGTTATGTCAACGGCGTTCTGGATAAATTGGTTCCGGAACTTCGTCCGCACGAAGCTAGATAATGCCGGCAGATGCAGACGACAGTCCGTGTAGTATCTCGGAGGGCCAAGGATCTCTTGACGAATTTTCTTTGATCAAGAGATTCTTTGTTCGTCCGGAGATAGGCGCGGGCGCTTGGCCTTCCTCTTCGATCGGAGACGATTGCGCCATCCTTACCATTGGGGCCGTGAAGATAGCCGTCACCGCAGATATGATGGCTTTAGGCACTCATTTTCTTGATGATGCCGATCCCTATACGGTCGGCAAAAAAGCTTTGGCCGTTAACTTGTCAGATTTGGCAGCGGCCGGAGCCTCTCCAAAAGCTTTTTTCCTCTCTATTGCGCTGCCTGAAGCCGACCCTGTATGGCTAAAAGGTTTTTCTGAAGGTCTCTTTGAGGCAGCAGAGAGATTTCATTGTCCTTTGCGAGGCGGGGATACTACCAAAGCCGCATCCGTTAACGGCTTGCCGGGAAAGACCTGTATTTCTATCTGCGCTATGGGAGAAGTTGAAGGGGATTCTTATATGACCGCGGAGGGGCAAAGCCGGGCGATGACATTTGGGTCTCGGGAACTCCGGGAGATGCCTACGCGGCTTGGGTTCAATCTGGGGTCAGTTTGAAGTTCCCGTAAACGATTTCTCTTATTTCAAAGCACGCATGGATACGCCGACGCCCAGAGTTGAGCTTGGACAAAAATTAAAAAGCGTGGCGACGGCCTGTTGTGATATTTCCGATGGTCTGGTCGGAGATTTAGGCCATATTCTTGAGAGATCAAAGGTTTCGGCAATTTTGTACTGGAAAGATTTTCCTCGTTCAGAGCAAATGAAACGGCTCCCTGAGAAAGTCCAGAGAAGGTGTGTCCTTTCGGGCGGCGATGATTACGAACTTCTGTTTACGGCACCGAAGAATAAACGAGCTCAGATCGAGAACCTTAATGAGGGAGGAGCCGTCAAAGTGACGAGAATAGGAGAAATTGCCCCGGCGGCTGAACCTCTAAAAGTATTGGATCAAGATGGAAAGTCCATTGAGCTTTCAAAAAGTTTTAATCACTTTGCATAATTTATGAAAGATTATTCTGTCACTGCGCCAAGTATTAAAGAGGTTTACAAGAACCCGTGGCTCATATTTACGACTTTTTTCGGAGCGGGCTGTTTAACACCGGGGCCCGGAACGTGGGGGTCGTTTGCAGCATGGTTGGCTTTTCTTATTTTGGAGCCATTGGGCGGAAGAGGGCTGATGTGGATTCTGACGATTCTATGTTTTATTGTCGGAGTTATTGCCATTCCGAAGTGCGAGGCCGTGTTAAAAAAAATGGATCACGGTTCAATCGTGATAGACGAAGTGGTTGCCGTTTGGTTTGTGCTTCTTCTTTGTCCGACCGGTTTGTTTTGGCAATTAGCCGGTGTATTGGTGTTTAGATTTTTTGACATTGTTAAATTGCCGCCAGCAGCCGGACTTGATAATGGTCCCCAATCAGGCTGGACGGTGTTGATTGATGATGTTTTTGCAGCTTTGTATACGCTTTTGGTTGTCAACGGGGTTGCATGGCTGCTTGTGTATTTCCTTAATGCAGAACTAATGTGGAAGGTTTTCTAATGAGAAACGAATTAAAAGCAAAGATTGCCGACCTGGCAGATGTATTAAAAGACCGTAATTTGAAAGTTGCGACTGCCGAGTCTTGCACCGGCGGCATGATTGCAGCTGCTTTGACCGAGTTTCCCGGAGCAAGCGACTGGTTTGACAGAGGCTTTGTGACTTATAACAACACAGCAAAGCATGAAATGTTGGGAGTGTCTCAGAGCATCTTGGAAAAGTATGGTGCCGTCAGCAACGACTGTGTTGCTCAAATGGTTCTAGGAGCTTTAAAGAACTCAAATGCTCAAGTTGCAGTAGCAGTCAGCGGCATTGCAGGCCCCGGCGGTGAAGAACCGGGCAAGCCTGTAGGAACCGTTTTCTTAGGTTGGGGTCTTAAAGACGAAATGCCGAATATTATTTGCTTTCATTTTGAAGGCGACAGACAGCAAGTCAGAGAGAAGTGTGTTGAAGAAGCTGTCAATGGGTTATTGGATTTACTGAAAGGTTAATAAATGAGCGTCTGGATAGATGTCGGCTGTTTGTTCTTATTAATTTGTGTGAATGGCTTTTTTGCCATGAGCGAAATTGCCATTGTTACGGCCCGGCGTACCAAACTACAAATGCTTGCTGAAGATGAGGCCCCGGGAGCCAAGTTGGCTCTTATGCTCTCTGAAAATCCGACAAGGGCTTTATCGACAATTCAAGTGGGCATTACTTCTATCGGAATTTTGTCCGGTATTGTCGGCGAGTCTGCACTTGTTGATCCTCTCTCCAAGGTACTGACCGAAGCTTTCCCGCTCAACGAGGCGACTGCCCGCGGGTTAGCTATGGCGTGTGTGGTAATCGGCATTACTTATTTCTCCATTGTCATAGGCGAGCTTGTTCCTAAGAGAGTCGGTCAGATTGCTGCTGATGCCATCGCAAGATTTGTCGCTAAGCCCATTCATTGGCTTGCTTTTATTGCACTCCCATTTGTCAAACTGCTCTCAGTTTCTACTGAGTCCTTACTGAAGTTACTTGGTATTCAAAATAACAGTCAGCAACTAACAGAAGAAGAAATTCACTCGATGATTGAAGAAGGCGGAGAAACCGGAGTATTGGATGCTCAAGAGCATACAATGGTCAGAAATGTATTTCGTCTCGACGACAGATTAGTTGCCTCTTTGATGATTCCAAGAAGTGAAGTGGAATTTATCGATCTACAGGACAGCAGAGAAGTTAATATGGAGAAGATTCTGAATTCTCCTTATTCTCGTTTGCCGGTCTGCGACGGCGGTTTGGATGAAGTTAAGGGCATTGTGACGACTCGTCAGCTTCTTAAACAAATGGTTCAGACCGGAAAGCCTAACTTCAAGGCTCAGGATCAATATGAACCCTTGGTTTTCGTACCGGAATCTTTAACCGGTATGGAGCTTTTGGAAAATTTTAGGAAGAATTCTGCTTCTTTAGCTTTTGTTGTTGATGAATATGGAGCAATTCTCGGCTTGGTGACTCCGCACGACGTGCTGGAAGCTATTGCAGGAGAATTTACTCCGACTACTCCGGAGGATGCTCAAATTATCAAAAAGGGAGAGAACTCTTTTGAAGTAGATGGCTTGCTCCCTATTCCGGAGTTGAAGGACCTGCTCGATATCGATGAAGTTCCGGAAGAAGAGGAAGACCATTACACCACAGTTGGAGGTATGGTGATGTTCCTGCTCGAAAGAATTCCTCGACAAGGTGACAAGGTCAAATGGGACGGCTGGGAGTTCTATGTGTTAGAAATGGACGGACGGCGTCTTGACAGAATCTTAATTTCTAAACTTCCGGAAGATAATCTTTCTGAGAAAGCATCTTAAATTACTCGTAAGACAGTATGAAGCTGCAGTGAACTCCTGCAAAGGCGGAGGCTCCTGTAGCTTTTACTTTGCATCATGCAGGAATTTTCTTCTGACTACGATGCAGTAACTATCGGGAATCTCCTAAAGTCATTGCGTCATGCAAAATCCGATATTTCAAGCAATGAATCCATGAATGACTGCCGTGCAGATTTTCACTGCAACAAGGAAAAAGATTTCCTTTAAGAGATAGAGAGGACTTCGGGTGAGGTAGACTTAGACAGCCTCAGGAGAAAAATAAGAATGCTAGCCTCAACGATATTACAGTCTATCTCCGCGCTTTTTGTTTTATTGACCATTATTTGCTTTGGAGTATGGCTGTCCAGAAAAAGATATTTCGATTTGCCGTCTAGCCGCGCCACTGTTTCGAAGTTGGTAAACACTTCAATTCCATGCTTTCTGTTCTATTCGGTAATTTCAAAATTTTCTCATGATGAGTTACTCAATCTTTTGACTTTTGCGGGAGTCCCGTTTCTAACAGTCGCTATTAATTATTTTATTTCTCTGCTCTTTATCCGCTTAGGTTGGGTAAGACCTCATTTGAAAGGGACTTTTATCGCGGCTTTTTCGGCGGCAACCGTTTTATTTGTCGGTGTTCCTTTGGTTGTCGACGATGTATGGTTCAGACGGTATTCCGTACTTATTGGTGTACTTCTTTGCCAACTGCGTGTTTATTTGGACGGTTGGTCTTTTTTAATATTCAGGTGGACGGAGTGCGCAAAGGAACGGAGTCGCTCCTAAAATTATTTCGCTTAAAGGTTTGAGGATGCTTTTGTCTCCTCCCTTATTGCGTTTCTTTTAGGTCTCGTGGTGGTTCTTTCTTCAATAACGGTTCCAAACTTTATCCAAGTCTCGACTCGCTATCTAGGACAGCTGACAACACCTTTAGCACTTATTTTTGTAGGTATTACCATTCACCAGATTGGGGTGGAGAAGTTAAGAAAGATGCCGCGAGAGGTCTGGCTTGTTCTCCTGTCCTGCTTTGTTATACGACCCCTCGTGATGTATTTATGCACAATGTCGCTGGATATGGATCCTCTTATGCGGAAGTGTTTCATCCTTGCTTCCGCATTGCCTGTGTCTTCTGTGATTGCCGTCTTATCCAAGGGATACGGAGGAGATGAAGAATTTGCCTCAGAAGCCATCGGTGCTTCGACCGTTGGAATGATTGTTGTTCTTCCTTTTTTATTGATAGCAGTTAACCTGATCTAGAGAAATTCTGAAAATACTTTGCAGAAGTTAGGCAAAAGCGCTTCCAGATGTAATCAGCGAGCCGATAGTTAAGGCTCCGTTACAAATTGGAGCGCTCCTTATGGTGCGTTTTATGCGCCTAAAGCGTTACGCTCGTCTATCTTTGTACTGGTAATTCCTAAGATCCTAAAAATACAAGAAAGACGGGTGAGGTAATGGCTTTTGAAATTCTCTTTTTATTGTTCTTATTTGGAAACGCTTTATTGATTTTTTATTTTTATGTAAGGCAAGTTCGTTCCGTCAAACTGCACCGAGACACTGTCCCTCATGTCTTTTCTGATTACGTAAGTTTGTCCGAGCATCAGAAAACATCCGATTTGTGCCTTTACGAAGCGAAAGTGTTCGAGATTCGTAGAATTACAAACTTAGTGGCTATCCTTCTTCTTACATATGGAGGAGTTTTAGGTTGGTTTAGTTCTACACTGATTGCTAATTTCGGGAGTGGATTGCTAACCCAATATTTCATCGTATTTGGCGTGTTAGCTGTTTTTGTCGCTATCGACTTGCTCTTTTCTGCTTTTAGACAAACTAAGCTGGCAGTTTCCGGGAAAAGCCATTTCTTGAAGCGTTTAGTATTCTGCACACTTGTTCCGTTAGTGGTACTGCCGATTTGGATGTTGGGGACTGGTTTGTGGTGGTTTTGGGCTGCTTTGGCTGTATATGGAATTGGCGTTGCCGTACATTTGGGCTTTCTTTTAATGGAGTTGCTGTACGTCCAATGACTAACGTTGACCTGAAAGAACGGTTGGAGGCTTTTCAACGACGGATCCGTTTTGAATCAGCAAAACTTTTTGTGGATGAAGAAAAAGGATGCAAAAACCTCGGAGGGCGTACAAATTGTTGGATACGGATTCAATAAGAAAATTATCCTCAGCAAGTACGTTCTTGAGCACCTATCCCCGCTTGAAATTGAGGCACTCATCGCCAATAAGGTCTGTCAGTACAAGCAAACTCATAACTTTATGACTTGGGCGGCTTTGCTTATTGTCTCTTTCCTTTTCTTCTGGCTTCTTGGCGAGGTTGTTTCTAAGCCTTGGTTTTACGAAGGGCTCGGTGTCCATGGCTTGGATACATCGGCATATGGTACGGCTTTTGTGCTCTTTATGGTTTCGGCCTACGTTTTCCTTTCTCCTCTAATTCCTTTGAGAAATGCTTTTTCATGGAAACGTGATGAGAAAGCCGAAGAGAATTCAGTGCTTCTCGTTGACTGGAATGCAATGATTAGTGCGATCGCTAAAGAAACTGCTCACCGTGCCGGGTCTATGGTGCCCGATTCAATGTACTTCAAGCTTGTAAGCGAAAATCCTGACCCAATGCACAAGATTAAACTGATACAGCACTTAGCTCCGCGCCATACGCGTCAAAGAGACTCTTGGCTGCCGAGTGCCTAATAAGAACTGCAAGCTGGACTTTCTCGACCGGTAATAAATCTCGTGAGAGGTCCAGTTTGGCTATCATCCATTTTCCTGGGATTTCCTTGGAACACTTGTAGTGAACAGGTGATTTCCAGAAGCCTTTGAGTGAACTCAGAAGCAAAAGCTAAACTTAATCTCTACAATGTAGCGAACAAAGTATCGCCGTCAATTCGTAATCTTCAGTTTTGCGGCTACTTGAATGCGAACGGCTAACTCTAGAGAAAAAGGAATGAATAGATGCATCAGTTCATAAAGATTTCCGGCACTCCGTATGAAAGAGGTTTCCAGTACGGAAGCCAAGCAAAGGAAAGAATTTTTAAGGTTATTGAAGAATATAAAGTTCTTTTCGAAAAAGAAGCTTCCATCAGTTGGGACAAGGCTATTAAGCTCTCCGAACCGTTTCGGAAAGAAATAGAAGATTATCGTCCGGATTTGATAGACGAAATGCAAGGCATTGCAGACGGTGCCGGCGTTGACCTTGTCACAATCCTGACTTTGAATTGCCGCTCTGAGATTATGTTTGCCAAAGCAAAACTAGCAGAAGATGCTTGCACAACTATTGGAGTTCCGCCGGAGGCAAGCGCAAGTGGTCATACCTACCTAGCTCAGAATTGGGACTGGTGGGCCATCGGTGAAGGTACTACTGTAATTGTGGAGGTGGAGCAAACTCCTTATCCCAAAGTACTTATTATTACCGAAGCAGGTTTGGTAGGCGGAAAAGGCTTGAATGAAAACGGCATCGCACTGTCTCTTAATGCTTTATCCGCGCGGAATGGAAGGATTGGTGTTCCGGCAATAGTACTTTTAAGAGGTGCTTTGTCCTGCCCAACTATTCCTAAAGCCATCGATGCCGTTGCGAAAGCCAAACGCGCCGGAAGCGGATGTGTCGGATTGGCAAGCTCTGATGGTTTGCTTCTTTTCATTGAATATGCGCCAATCGATATGGATATTCTGCTGTCTGACGGCGAAACAATTTGCCACTCCAACCATTGGCTTTCAATGAAGATGATTTTGGGAGGAGAAGCAACTAATTATTCCTACAATTCAACGTTCATCCGTTTGGACCGAGCCAGAAGGTTGGTTAAACAAGAAGGAAAAATGACTGTCGAAGGCCTTTTCCGAGTCTTGTCGGATCACGCAGGACATCCTGAAGGCGTCTGCCGTCATGATGACGAAACAGTTGCGGTGTATCACCGTCATCGGTCTTTGTGGTCGATGGTTGTTGATGTTACAGACAAGAAACTGTATTTGACGGATAGCAATCCGTGCAAGACGCAAGCAAGAGAATACTCTCTTTAACTTAATACAGAAAAGACGCCTTACCAGCGTCTTCTCTCTAGGGCGTTCAGAAAACGTTTACTTTTTGGAGGTTGGCTCTTCAATTACTTCAGGAAGATATCCTTTTTCTTCCTCTCGGAGAGCTCTGCGTTTCTTGTCGTATTGGATGCCTTTTAAGATACCAAAAGCTCCCAGGACTATACCCGCAACTCCGGCGACTCTTTTAGGGCTGCTTTTCTCAGCAAGAATTCTTCCGAGAGCTATCCCTGCGGGCAGAAGTACCGTCTTAGCAATAGGGAGAATAACTTTCATATCATCCAAACCTATCGAGCGAGCCGTCTTGTAGGCGGCAACTCCGACATTTGCTAAAGTTCGAGGTTTGTTGCGGATTTCGTATATTTCCTGCTGAAGTTCGGCTCTCTCGAGCTTTGCCTTCATGGTGAGGTCAGCTAGCTTTTTGGCGACATTTTCATTAGCTTGCATCTTATTTCTCCTCCTGATCTTTATGAGTCGGAGTGTTTAGTGAACGACGCAGGGCTTCTAAGTCGTTAGATATAATCTGCTTCGACTCTGTAAAGGCATACGGAAGATTGGATGCCAAATTTTTTGCTCTTGCGAGGAAAAAAAGAAACATCACCGTGTAAAAGCCTGCCAGACAGCACGCAACAAATATTCTGTGGTCATCCCAGAAGATAACCAATAAGGCCACTGAGATGAAGACTAAGGCGAAAATGCCGAACAATGCGGCTAACACCATATTGAGGGCGCTTTTCGCCGTGTTGTCCTTAGCCACCGAGAGCTCAAGACCGAAAATCTGAGCACGCGTGGACAAGCCTTCAACGAACAAGTCGAGAACAGATCTCAGCGAAGCATCATTCTTCGGTGGAACGGACTTTGTCATTTATTTACTTCTTTGCGATAAGTAAACCAAGGAGGACGCCGGCTGCAGCAGCGATACCGACAGCACGCCACGGATTTTCATGGACGCATGAATTGATATCATCGGCAATTTCCTTACCTTGAGAGGACGCGTTTTGATAAAAATCAGCAAGTGTTTCGCGAGCAATGCGCAACTTCTTCTTAGCTTGTTCTTGCAATTCTTTTGCATTTTCATCGGATGCATTTGCAGCTTTCTTAAGCAGCTCATCTGCTTGTTCCAAAGCTTCATTGATATTGTCACGAATCATGTTTTCTACTCTCTCGCTCATAGGTGTAGATCTCCTTATATAACTGTAAAAAGTCTAGCACTCAGAGTACACCCAGTCGATAATCGCGTCCATTACGGGTATTGCGTTGATAGCGGTGTTCCCATTGATGATGGCTGCTACCGCGTAGCGCTTACCTGAGGCGGTCAGCACGTATCCGGCAATCGAGCGGACGCCGGAGATATATCCGGTCTTTATGTGAGCTTGTCCCTTGGCAACAGGGCGTTTTTTCATTGTTCCGTCAATTCCGGAAATCGGCATGGAAGCCATGTATTCAGCCATGACTTTATGGTTCCACATATACTCAAGTACTCTGGCGGCAGCGGCTGCTGAAAGCTGAGAGCTCCTAGATAGGCCCGACCCGTTATCCAGATAGAGTTCTCTCGGCGAGATTTTTAAAGTCTGCGCCCACTCTTTCATTGTTTCGCGGCTTTTAGCTAAATTCTTGGGCTCATCTTTTGCTGTTTTACCTAACGCCAAGAACAATTGCCGAGCAATCAGATTATTGCTGTACTTGTTCATGTTGTAGGCAAGTTTGGTGAGCGGGTCAGAATAAGAGCTAGCCAAGACGGTGCGTTCCTCTGGAGCTTTTCCGTTTTTGACCGTTCCCTTCCATTCTCCTCCCATCTGTTTCCACATAGAGGAGAAAATCGCGTTCACATATTCGTTTTGCGCAAAGGCGGTATACATCAAATTCTTAGCACCGCAGCTGGATGGATATTTCCCTTTAAAGACCGGATGGTAGGGATTGGAGTAGTCCGGATTAATTTGTTTTCGCCAAGCTCCGCAAACTTCCTTGCTGAGCGGAATATTTTCGGGAAGCTTGATGCCTTCCAGGATTGGCTCAGGGTATAGATAAGCAACGCCCTTTTTCGGATCTGGTCTGAATTTAATGATTAAGGAGCGAGAGTTAATTAGCAGAGCATCAGGGCCGAGGTTGTAAGGCCGATTGCCTTCTCCATCAAAAGCAAATGGATCATGTGCCGGCACTTGGAAAGAGCTTCGATCTAGGATTATGTCACCATCAATGGTTTTTGATTCCTCGGGCACGAAGGTTATCCAACAGCAGCCAAAATCTCTCAATAGTTAAGTAAGGATCTCCGGAACCAATCAAATACAAGTTCCCTTTCAGTATGCCGTTTTCGGGCTCGGCCTCAGAAGCAATATACGTCGACCAAACCTTTGAGGGACCAAGCAAATCCAGAGCTGCAGCAGAGGTGACTATTTTTTCAACGGAAGCAGGGATTCTCGGCTGGTTGGCATTGATCAAAAGTTTTTTACCTTCAGATCCAAGCGGAATGACCGCGATAGAAAGATCGTTTTTATCTACGCGGGCCCTTAGCATTGCATGAGAAATTTCAGAAGGCAATTCTGAAACTGCACTAGAGGTCTTCCCGGAAGAAAGAGCCAAAGCTGAAGGAATGGCCGCCGCGGATATTGGTACAACCGCCTTTTTTGCCTTAGTCAACGCCGTTCTTACTGTATTCTTCTTAACGTTTTTTTTGGCTGGCTGTACAGCTTTTTTTGGCACAGCAACTTTCTTAGATACTGCCGTCTTTTTATTTTTTTGAGGCTCTTTAGTAGGAGCAGAGGCGTTCGCAAGCCCTCCTAAAGAACAGGTTAATGCAAAAGCCGACAAGCACATGTACTGAACAAATTTACTCTTCATCGCGTCTTCTTCTAACTTAGTGCGCCCTTAGTTAGGATGTGGTTTAACACAGATTTATTTTCTTTCTAGTTTGAGCTTGGAAGATAAACCTTTTTTGGGCACATGAAGAAACATTCGAGAGTATAAAATTCGATATTTCTTACAGATTGTCGAGAAATAACACCCAACCTATTTTGGATATTGTTAGTATTTACACCTAGTCGCACGCGGGACTTGAAAAATAAAAGATGGTCCCCACATATTCACTAGCACAGTTGCGTGACTTAGATTTTTAAAAGATAAGGAGTTATAAGATGAATATTCGTCCCTTGCACGACCGCGTGATCGTCAAGCGCGTTGAACCAGAAACCCGTACTGCTTCCGGCCTCTACATTCCTGATGCTGCCGGCGAAAAACCGGATCAAGGTGAAGTTTTGGCAGTCGGTCCTGGCAAGCGCGATGATGCAGGAAAATTAATTCCTATGGACGTTAAGGTCGGCGATCGTGTCTTGTTCGGCAAGTATTCCGGGCAGACCGTTAAAGTTGACGGAGAAGAATATCTTGTAATGCGCGAAGAAGACATCATGGGTGTCTTGGAATAAGCGGCACAGAATAAATAATTTAGAAATAGGAGATCTTTTCAAAATGGCTTCTAAGCAAGTATTGTTTGGCAATGACGCCCGCACTCGCATGGTTCGCGGCGTAAACGTTTTGGCTGACGCCGTTAAGGTTACTTTGGGACCTAAAGGTCGCAACGTTGTTTTGGAACGCGCTTTCGGCGGTCCTACAATCACTAAAGACGGTGTTTCCGTTGCCAAAGAGGTAGAGCTCAAAGACAAATTTGAAAATATGGGCGCTCAGATGGTTAAGGAAGTTGCTTCTAAGACCAGCGATAACGCCGGTGACGGTACAACAACAGCTACCGTTTTAGCACAAGCCATCGTTGACGAAGGCATGAAGTTTGTTGCTGCCGGTATGAGCCCAATGGATTTGAAGCGCGGTATCGACAAGGCTGTCGCTGCTGCTATCGCAGAACTCCATAAACTCAGCAAACCAACAACAACCAGCAAAGAAATAGCACAGGTTGGTGCTATTTCTGCTAACTCTGATCATGAAATCGGCGACATCATTGCTGAAGCCATGGACAAGGTTGGCAAGGAAGGTGTTATTACCGTTGAAGACGGCAAGAGCCTCCACAATGAACTTGAAGTTGTCGAAGGTATGCAGTTCGATCGCGGCTACCTCTCCCCATACTTCATTAACAATCCTGACAAACAAGTCGCCTTGTTAGACAACCCATACATCCTGTTGGTTGAAAAGAAGATTAGCAACATTCGTGATCTTCTCCCAATCCTTGAACAGGTTGCTAAGGCCGGCAAACCATTGCTCATCATTGCTGAAGACATCGACGGCGAAGCTCTTGCAACATTGGTTGTCAACAGCATCCGCGGCGTATTGAAGACTGTTGCAGTTAAGGCACCTGGCTTCGGTGATCGTCGTAAAGCCATGCTCGAAGATATCGCTATCCTCACAGGCGGTACAGTCATCAGTAGTGATGTCGGCTTGAGCCTTGATAAAGCAACTTTGAACGAACTTGGCTCTGCTAAGAAAGTCGAAGTTAACAAAGAAAGCACAACTATCATCGACGGTGCCGGTAAGGAAGATCAGATCGAAGCTAGAGTTAAACAGATTCGCAAGCAGATTGAAGAAACCTCCAGCGATTACGATCGCGAAAAACTTCAGGAACGTGTTGCCAAGTTGGCAGGCGGTGTCGCATTGATTAAAGTCGGCGCTGCTACTGAAGTTGAAATGAAAGAAAAGAAAGCCCGTGTTGAAGATGCTCTGCATGCTACACGTGCTGCTGTTGAAGAAGGTGTTGTTGCCGGCGGCGGTGTTGCTCTTATCCGCGCTAAACAGGCTATCAAAGATCTTAAGGGTGACAATCCTGAACAAGACGCTGGTATTAAGATCGTCTTGCGCGCCATGGAAGAGCCAATGCGCCAGATCGTTCGCAATGCTGGTGATGAGCCAAGCGTTGTAGTTGACCGCGTTGCTAACGGCAAAGGGAACTTCGGTTTCAATGCTCAGACAGGCGAATATGGTGACATGATCGAAATGGGCGTTTTGGATCCGACTAAGGTTACCCGCACAGCCCTTCAGAATGCCGCTTCTGTCTCCAGCCTCATTCTCACAACTGAGTGCATGATTGCTGATTTGCCGGAAGACAAGCCTGAAGTTCCTCCGATGGGCGGAATGGGCGGGATGCCTGGCATGATGTAATAAACATCTAGCTCAAATGAAAACCTCCGATGAAGTGTCAAGCCTCTCGGAGGTTTTATTTGATCAGTTAAAACTATCAATTGCTTTAGCTTGGATAGGATTCATCAGATGACTAAGCAAGAGAGGGAAGCTTCTTTGCTAATTTGTCGAACTCAAGGAGCCAATCTCTTTTCCATTCTTTTTTGGTAGCTTCATCAACCCAAGCAGCTTCTATACTGTTTTCAAGCATTTTTCTCAAATCTTCCAATGAGAATCCAAGAAAGTTGAACATCAGCAGCCACGATTCTGAAATTGATACTTGATGCATTGTGGGATCATCACTGTTTGGAAAAATTTTGAGATCAAATTCCGCCATTTTCTTCACCGGATGCTTATATGCCCATTCTTCATCTGTGAAGGTTCTGAGATAGTAAGAGTTGGTAGGAACCACAGCAAAATGGACGTCGTTTCTATGCGCTTCTTCGGCTAATTCCGGATTGTCAATAATAGTGTAGCCATGATCAATGCGGTCAGCTCCCAGCAGCTTCAGCGAAGTTTCCACGTTGCGCCAATGTTCTCCGAACTCTCCAGCATGAATTGTGATCTTAAAGCCGGCTTCTTTTGCTAACTTGAATGCTTTCCAGAAGTTTTCAGGTTCATGATTAGTTTCGCGGTAGTCAATGCCAAGTCCGATTGTTTTAGGATGGCGATGGATAATCATTTCTTGGACTAGTTCAACGGCATCTTCAGCAGAGGCTTCACGGTCAATCGCGGGAACGGACCTCCCAATTACGCCGAATTCACGCTCGCCGTCTTCTAAGCCTTCTACAATGGCTTTTTGAGCATCCTCAAAGTTCATAAAATGTTTAAGACCAGTCCAATTCCAGTAGAACTCGATGTAACGGACACTTTGTTCCGCTACACGCTTCATATGTTCAAAGGTGATTCTTTTTAAGAATTCCGGTTTTGAAAGGATCTGCGATTCGAGTGTTCGAAAAATTCTAAGCACACCAACGGGTTTCTCTCCGCGTGTATAAAACTCATCTATTGTGGACTGCGGAATGTCCGCCCCTGATTCTTTGACCAAATCCTCAAAAGTATCCTTTCCTGTTGTGCCAAGTAAATGGCAGTGAAGTTCAACTTTTGGGAAAGAACTGAAGAAGTCTATCCACTCTTTAGGCAAGGATCTTTGAAAAGGAGAGTCAGGTACAAAACCAGGATTGTCTTTTCGCATTTTTGTCTCCGTGAGATTATTCAAAAGCAATATACATCTTTCAAGTTCATAATCTCTTGTCACCATAGGGTTTTCATTTATTTTATTGTTAAAACAATTGGTTGTTACCCATAGTTTTAACCCGTAAGGTCCATTCCGAAATGTTCTGAATGGCGATGCTCATTAAAATGAAAAAAATTATTAAATAAAAATCCCGGAGACTCACAATGATTGATTGCATCCTTGCGGTCATTATTCTTGTAATTACTGGTTGGGCGATCGCTAAAAACTATGATGCAAAGGTTGTTCTATTTGCCGCCGGCCTAGTAATGCTTTATTTGGCCCTTATCGGTGGGAACGATGTCCTCGGAGCTAAAGCTACATCAGGGCTCGCTTGGGCCGATCCATTTAAGGTAATTAGGGAACAGTTCGTAAGGCAATTCAGTAATGCAGGATTAATTATCCTTACGCTCTTCGGCTTTGCAGCTTATATGTCTCATATCGGCGCAAACGACATGGTCATTAAAGTTTTAACAAAGCCGCTCTCCAAAATTAAACACCCGGCATTATTGATCCCGCTGGTTTTCTGGATAGGCACCTGCTTGCAGATCATTATCCCAAGTGCGGCTTCTTTGGCAGTAATCTTAATGGCCACACTTTATCCGGTCCTCCGTGCGGCAGGACTTTCGACTCTTACTGCTGCAGCTCTTATTGCTACTACCGCTACGATTGTTCCGACTCCGCTGGGTGGAGATAACGTGGTAGCTGCTCGCGTTCTTGGTTTTGAAAATGTTGTCGATTATGTGTTCTATCACTGCGCACCAATTACCATTCCTGCTTTGTTTGTTATGGGTATTGTTCATTATTTCTGGCAAACTTACTTAGACAAACGTCAAAGATCGGAACTTGAGGTCTTAAATCAAGAGTCGATGATCGAAGAGAATCGCCCTGAAAAAAATACACCGATTTGGTATTCAATTTTTCCGGTTTTACCGCTGTTTCTTGTCATCTTTTTCTGGGTATTTTTCCGTAAAGCAAAAGTAGGTTTAGTTGAAATAACTCTCTTCTCTTTAGTTCCTGCCGTGGTTAGCGAACTTGTTCGAAATAAGAATGCCAAAGAAACAATGAAGGATTTGAGACTTTTCTTCAATGGAATGGGAGACGGCTTTTCAAAGGTAGTCGTATTAATCGTTGCTGCCGCCACAATGGTTGCTGGCCTTCGCGCACTCGGACTCATAGATGCAATTTCTCGCTCTGTGTCTGACTTTGAAAACGCCAAAGCAGGTCTTATGCTGGCATTTTCTGCAATTACTGGTTTGATTACCTTCATCAGCGGTTCCGGTAATGCTGCCTTTTATAGTTTTATCGAAATAATTCCGCAGATTGCTGAAAAAGCAGGGCTGGACCCAATCATGGTTGCTCTTCCGATGCAATGTATGTCCAACTTGTTCCGTTCTATGTCGCCGGTTGCCGCTGTGGTAATTATTGTCTCGGCCTCTATCAAAGTTAATCCGCTGGTGTTGGTGAAAAGAACTTGGGTGCCATTGATGGCTGGTGTACTGACTGTGTTGTTGCTGTCTTTCTTGAAATATATTTAGTATTCTGTGCCCAAAGAGCTTGCGCCTTATTTCTATTTATCAAATTGCAATTTCTCAAATTAATGGTTCACTATTTTGAGATATTTTTAAGAGACTTCTCTCAAGTTTTTAGATTGAAGATCTGATTTTTGATCGTAGCTGGAGACGCGGGCATACCTGATGCACTTGCTTCTTTTTCTTTTATCAAATGGGAGAACGCTAAGAAAGAAAAGTAGCGATGGTTGCCCATGGTGACTAGAGTCTCAAACAATTTGTTCGAACGACATAGCGAAGGATGGTTGCGGAAGTAACGCCCAATTTGTTTGCTAATTTTTAACTGGCAGGAGAGAAAAATTAATGTCTTTTATCGAAAAAGATAGGCTTTCTCTTAATTCGTATAGGATTGAGCAACAATTTGATGAATAGTTTTTAACTCTAAGAGCGGTTTTTGCGTAAAGGAAGCTGGTATTTCAAAAGAGTTTTCGTGTAAAAATCTTTGAACTCTTCCTTTGGATTTGAAAGTTCTTCGATAATTAGCTGAGAGAGCAAACTGACAGAAGGACTCTCAACCTTATTCCGGTTCTTCATAAGTATTAATCCAATACTCGCCTGCCCTAGAGCCGTTGGAAGAACTTTCAAAGCTCCGGATTTAATTTCACTGTCAAAATTATGCTCAAGAGTGTAAGTAAAGCCAAAATCGCTAAGAATAAAATGTTTAACGCTCTCGACATTATTCAGTTGAATCATTCCTTTGGTTTCAATGCAGAATTCTTTTAAAAACTTTAAAAAAAATTTTGCAGGACCGCTGTTAAGATTACTGACTATAAAAGGATGATCTATTCTTTGGTTAGGAAACATGAAAGCATTTTTCCCTATCTTTGTTTGGCTATTAACGATTAAAGATAATTTCATCACTTTTAAAGGATACGTACTGGCAGAAGCAGGATAATTTCCACGGTTAAAAGTAAGAGCTAAGTCAAGCTCTCCTTTGTTAATCTGGCTAATTAGGCTTGCTGCTGTGTCACAGTGTGTGATGATGTTCACATTGGGTGCCAGAAAATTAAAGCGTTTAAACAAATGCGGAAGACGGTAAGAAAAAACTCCGTCGCATATTCCAATATAAATCTCTCCTTTTAGGTCTCTGCGAACCTCCTTGAACTTATCTATCTGAGCTAAATTGTCTAGCAGTCCGATTACTTTGGGAAGCAGTGTTCTTGCTTGGTCAGTCGGATAATTGTGACGTCCTATTTTCTCAAACAGTTGGATACCTAGATATTCTTCCAATTGGTGTATCTGAAAGGTTACCGTAGGTTGAGAGCAATTATGTTTTTGGGCGGCTGCCGAATAACTGCCGGTTGTCATGACTGTATAGAAAATTTTTAGGGCTTGAAGATTCATTTAATTTTTAAAAATATTTTATAAAAAAATCAAAATATTAAATTTATCTTTCAGAAACTAGACTTCTTCTATCTACTTGTCAATCCTAGGAGGAAAAAGATATGCAATACAAGTCCGTCTTTACATTCACCTCAGCATTGCTTCTTGTTGCTAACGTTTATGCGTTAGAGCCAATCCATACAGGTACTGTAATTGTTGGAAGCGGTATCTCTGGGCTTGCAGCCGCCTTAGATTTAAATAAATATGGGCAAGACGTTCTAGTGCTGGAAAAAATGCCTTTCCTCGGTGGCACAACTAATCTCGCAGCACAATATTTCGTTTCTGTAAACACAAGAGAACATCAAGCAGCAGGTAAAGTGCTGTCGGTACCGGATTATCTTAAGAGGACAGAAAAGTCAGGAAGGAATGCCGCAAACCTTCCTCGGACCGCTCAAAGAATGTATGACTCTCAAAAAAATGTCGACTGGCTGAACGAAAAAGGAGTAGGGCTTACGCGAGTTATCAGCGACTACCAACTCGGGATTTCTGACGGAAGTTCTCTTGGTTCCAAAATAATGAAAGTTCTCGCTGAAAAAACGAAAGAGGCTGGTATTCCAATCATGACCAATGCAAAAGTGGTCAATTTAATTTATAAAAATGGTAAGGTTCTCGGCGTTGAAATAGAGCAAAAAGGAGGCGAGAAACAGGAAGTACTTGCAAAGAATGTTGTTCTTGCAACAGGAGGTTTCAATAATAACCAAGGCTTAATTGCCAAATATGCCCCCGAATGGAAAGGACTTCCGACGACTACAGCGGTGAGTGCAACAGGAGATGGTATTGTTTTAGCTGAAAAGCTAAAAGCGGCAGTTAAAGGTGCGTCCGAAGTTGGCCTAAATCCTTCAATCCATTCTCAGGACGGAATAAATGTTTCTATGAGTGCTGCGAGATTGGAAGGTGGAATTATGATTAATCTTGCAGGAAAACGATTCTGTGATGATTACTATCCTGACTATACCAAGATGGCAAGACAAATGATGGCTCAGCCGGAAGGTAAAAGTTTCGTAATTATCGATGACAAATCAATGAAAGCATCTAAACGTCTGCAAGGGTTTTTAAAGAAAGGTTATTTCGTAGAGGCCCCAACAGTTGCTGAATTAGCCAGGAAGATCGGAGTGCCAGAGAAGAATCTGGAAGAGACGTTAAAGACTTACGGGGAATCCGTACGAAAAGGTAAAGACGAAGCCTTTGGAAGAACATTAAACATGAAGACAGATTTTACTCATCCTCCCTACTATGCATCCAGCCTTCTTCCTGGGACTCAGGTATCAGTTGGAGGCTTAGATGTAAATGACTTTATGCAGTGCAAAACAATCGATGGGAAAATCATTCCCAATTTGTATGCCGTAGGAGAGCTTACATACGATTCCGGCACACCTCATAGTCTTTGGACCGGCAGAAAGGCAGCAGAACATATCCTGAGTAAATAATCAGATATTTCTTTTCTCCAGAAAGCATAGAACCCGCTTAAGAGCGGGTTTGACATTTCGGTGCGTTATCTAACGGGATCAGTTTTCCCGCGAGAGTGCTATACAACCACGAGGAGACAAAGCAATAGATGTTTCCTGTAGAATAATTCTATAAAGGATATGGCTTCAATATTGGAGATTATCGTAGGTTGCGTGTAACTGAATCTGAGTCCTAAGACCCGTGCGTATGTTCTGTTCCTCCAAAGAAATGAGCATGTCTATGCTCATGTATGGTGGGCGCCGGTACTGGAACTATCTTCTTTTCCTGAATGGTGATGAAACTGTCACATGTCTCAATCAACAGCTCGGGCTCATGACTGATGATGATTTTGGCGCAGTCCTGTGAATTGATTTGGGAGATGAGAAGATGTCGGCTTTTTTCATCTAATCCGTTCGAAGGTTCGTCTAGAAGCAGAATTTCCGGACTCATGGAGAGGACGGCTGCAAGAGTAACCAGTTTCTTTTGGCCTCCCGAGAGTTCAAAGCTTAATGAGTGGGCTAGAGAGGAAATTCCAAGGCGTTCCAAAGCATTCATAGAGGCGCATAAAGCCTCCTCTTCAGAAAAGCCCAGATTTAAAGGGCCGAAAGAGACATCATCAATGACTTCCGGAAAAAATAATTGGTCATCGGAATGCTGAAGAACAAAACCAACTTTTGAACGAAGTTCTCTGAAATCGGACTCAGAGCTAATAGGCTTGCCTTTTAAGAATATTTCTCCTTCCTGAGGCTGGATTAGTCCCGTAATGATCTTGAAAAGAGTTGTTTTGCCGCTGCCATTCGGACTCCAAAATCCGAGGTTTTGACCTTTACGCAGAGAAAGTCCGGTTTGGCGATAAAGCGTTTTTTTTTCCGAGAATCCAAAACTAATGCCCTTTAGCTCCAACAATAACTCTGTGTCTGCCATATTGTTCTTTACAACATCCATCCGCTTATGCTCAAACAGAAAGAAACGATGGAAAAGGCCCCCAACAGAGCAATGTCTTTTCCAGTCCACTGATACTTGGTTAATGTTCTGATTTTGCCATTAAAGCCTCGCAGAATCATACTTTGTTCCAAGATTCTCCCCTTCCGGAAGGCTTTCGAAAACAACAAAGCGACCATAGCACCGACAGTTCGATAAGTCCGAAGGTCAGTTTTCATATAAAAGCCTCTTAACTTAGCGGCTTCCGTTAAGTTTGCATACTCTTTTTCAAAAATCGTTATTCCGCGGGCACAGAAAAGAATCATCGCCACAAGTTTGTCTGGAAATCCAAGCTGATTGAGCCCCGCAGCTAGCTGGCTGAAACTCATGGAGCTGACTAAGGTATAAAAAATACAAAACAGCGCATTTACTTTAAGAGTTACCAGCAAAGACAACACAACTCCCTCTTTTGTGAACCAGCTGCCTTCCCACATAGATTCACCCGGTGTTGTCCAGGGCGTAAAGAACCAAATAAACAATACAAAAATATTGATCACTGCAGCTCTTTTAAGAAAAGAATTCCAAGAAGGAGGAAATATGCAGAGGACGATAAGGCTGCAAAGAAAGGCCAGACAAGCCGACGGAATTGTCGGAAGAATGGCGGCCACCGCCGCAAATACTAATGCGCTTAGTATTTTTGAGGCGGGAGTAAAAGAAGAAATATTCATCGCAAAGCGGCCGGACAAAATGAGTTATTTCTGTTTTCTTCGGGAGGTAAACCAAGCAATCAGTCCTGCAATGCCTACCAGCCAGCCGATTCCTCCGATGATATCTTTGAAGGTTGTTTTTGGCAGCTGAGCTTCTGCAAGCTGTTTTCTTAGAGGCGCTATTACGGTAACTTCAATATCGCGTTTAGCCGCTCGATTGCTTCGTCCATTTCTTGCTGGGAGAAGAGTTTCACTCCGGACTTCGGAAGCTTACTTTCTGCCTGAGGGACTATTGCTGCAGGTGAAGGAGAATTAGGGGGGATAGGTGTAGAAATTCCATCGAATTCAGATTTCTCAATTGTCCATTGATTCCGATGACCTTCTCCGGCGTTGACAACAACAGTTAAGGAAACGGGCTTAAAGTCTGTGGGCACTGCCGCACAGTTTTTGCCGTCTTTGGATGTCTTCGATGTCAAAACAACCTTTCCCTGCTCATCGACAATCTTTATGTCAGCGTTCTTTGCAGGATTTCCTCCCGCAAAAGATGCTTCTACACAAATCTCTGATCCGGACGGGTATGCAAATACATTTAACCGATGAGCAAAACGCTGTGCTACCCGTAGACACAGAGAGAAGGGGAACCAAAAGGGAAAGGATGACCTTAGCTTGTTTTTGCATCAAAAACTCCTGCATCTGTGCGTTTAATGTACACCACCACGATCGCTGTGAGGATGCCTTCGATAAACATGACGGGCAGGTTACTTAAGAAAATCGTCCAAGCCGCCGCAACGAAGCCTTCATTAGAAAAGGCTAGCGCCAGGGCTGTGAGAAGACCTGAGATAAAAACTCCGCTGAACCCGGCCGCAAATCCTGCTGTTTTTAAATTCTTGCTGGTTGCCGGACCCGTTAGCCAGCGGAAGATTAATCCGGCTGCCCAGGCGCCAATTCCCATAGTCGCTGTATTCACTCCTAAGACAGTAAATCCTCCGAACTGGAAAAGCACGGCTTGCAAGAGCAATGCAACGAAAATGATTGGAAAAGATGCGGCTCCCAAGATGGCTCCGATGAGTCCATTGAGAATAAGATGTGCGCTGGAAAAACCAATCGGAACGTGAATTAAGCTGGCCACAAAAAACGCAGATCCTAATAAGCTTGCCAGCATTAAATGATTGGCCGGAATCTTTTTCAATCCATACGCGATACCGGCCGCAGCAACCACTGCGCCCGTAATCAGTACGGGTGCAGATAGAACTCCTTCAGCAATATGCATTTATTTCTTTAACTTGGGAGAGACAAATTCTGTCCATAATACAGCACCAAGTTCCACATCTTTGTCGGAACCGTCTTTTTTCATCTGATAGTCGGCATCCGTCAAGGCGGCAAAGCCCCACCAACCGGCCCAAGGGACGGAGTAACTGAATATGCCTTGTTCGTCGGTCATAACCGTTTGAGTGACAAAAATATCGTTAGGTGCCTCGGCTATCTTTCCTTTGTTGTAGAACTCAAGTTCAACAGGTGTGTTAGCAGCTGGTTTCCCGTCAACTAGGACTTTGCCTCGGAAAAGGTTGCCGACATAGTTGCCGAAAGGCCGAGTCAGAGGAACAATTTCAGTTTTTACTCCCAAAGGATTTTCCCAGCCTTCCTCTATGCCGTAAGCCGGAACATATAACTTAGAGTAGTGGATGATGAACTTATCTTCGGCCGGTTCCCAGTAAGGAGTTGGCTCAAGAAGGAATTGGTACAAGCCGGGTCGGGAGATTTTGTATTGTGTTGTCCAAGCATCCTTGCCAAGTACGGTGGCCGGCTTTAATGTTGATGTTAAGTCTTGAGCATGATTATCTTTAAAAACGCTGAATTTCTGCGGCTTGTCCATTGTCATGCCGGTTTGTTCCATCGGATGATTAAAGGCGGCAGTCAATGTCACTACATTATCTTTTTGATTTTCCACAATCTGTTTATCGGGGAGAACGCTGCCGAAGTGTGCAGAAGCAGTGGCAGAAAAAGCAAGTGCAGCAAAAAAAGCTGGAAATTTAATCATGACGTCTCCTGAAAAATTAACGGACCCTGTAACTTTTTAATAAGATCTTACGTTATCACTTGTAAAAGGAAAATATATTTTTAATCTTTCCCAATATGGGTAAGACTGCAGCATCCAGTGTGAATACGCTGTGGGGTTATCTTTATGTGAAAATAATTTTCATATAGTAAAATTCAATCTTCTTCGGAGAAAGGATTGAAAACACACATTATTAATTGGACTATTTTTCTTTTAGGTCTCTCTATCATGAGTCTTGGCATCAGTATTGTTACTGTTGCCGGCTTGGGAACCACTCCTATCAGCGCTTTGCCGCTGGTTTCTTCTTATATATCAGGTCTTACCTTCGGCCAGACTACCTTGATTATCAACGTAGCAATGATTCTAGGTCAGTTGCTTCTGCTGCGTAAAAACGTCAAATGGCTTGTGCTTTTGCTGCAGCTGCCGATGACTTACTTTTTCTCTGTCCTTATCGATTTCTCGATGAGCTGGGTTCAGACAATCGATCTTGTGACTTATTGGCACAGAATCGCATTCAGCATGCTTGGTAATGTCGTTCTCGCTCTTGGAGTTTCGTTAGAGATTTATTCAAAAGCTGCTGTGCTTCCGGGAGAAGGTCTGGTTGTTGCAATGGCTCTGTTCTCGGGGAAACCTTTCCCGAAAGTTAAAGTGTTCAATGATGTGATGTTAGTGGTTTTGGCAGTCTTGCTAAGTTACTTTTTCTTCAAAGAACTTCAAGGTATCCGAGAAGGAACGATTATCTCTGCCATTTGTGTCGGAATTTTTGTAAAAGGCTGGCTCTCATTATTCCGCCTTGTCACCGGCAAAAAGACTGATGACCAATAAAGAAGCGGCCCGAAGACCGCTTAACCTTCCTAAATAATTAAACTAAATTTTCTTTGTAGTGCTGATAATCCAATATCTTTCAATAAGGCCTACCACTAACGCAATCACGCCGGCAACGGTAACACCGAACGGACCGATGAAGCAGCATCCGAAAGCGATTACGCCGCCGAGAATATAAACTGAAAACTTAACCCAGAAGTTTTCCATCTTGCTGTTGGTCAGTTTGGCTCTCGGGTTGAGATCTAAGCTGAGCAAGTAGAAGGCAATGCATCTGGCAATAATCAGGATCAGTGTCGGAAGCATTAAATAGGCGATAGCTTCCGGAGCCTGCAGAATAGCTACCATGATGGAATAGACGCCTAAACCCATCAGCATGGCATCAGCAACCATGAAGCTTGTCAGCCATCTTGCATTTTTAACTCCCGGTTGAGAAGTGCAGCTGAAGGCGACGCCTTTGTAGCAGATAACCACCAAAGCGCCTAAAAAAGCCAGTATCACAAACATTCTTGTCAGCATATCCAGGATATCGATATACGGATTCAAGAAGTCGGTGGTATGGGCAGAAATGTAGGACAGCCAGTAAAGGCCGACGGCAAATCCTACACACGTCGCATAGCTGGCAAGTCCCCATACGCCGACCGAAAGAGGAGAAGTAAACCTCATCACACGCATAGCGTTCGTGAAGCGGAAAGGATCTCCTAAGTCAAAAATCAGCAGGATCAAATCCACTACCACAATTGCCAGAGCAACCGTAATTGCCCACGGTAAAAGTGCAGTGAAATACCCAGGTCCTGCCATCCACGCAAGTCCTGTGATGACCATGAAGCCGGAAGTCATATTGTTGAGATAGGCATCCCAAACAATGAGATTTTCCCAGTCAGGGCGATGTGTAATGTCATGCAGCTGGTAAGGTGATAATGAACCGCTAACCCAAGTCTTTTCTTTTCATTATTTTTCTCCCTTACATTAAAGTTCCAACGACTACTGCACTGCACAGAATCAGTGTTGCCGCTGCTCTGAGATAGTCCATCGGCATATGTTCGGTCGGTGTAATCGGATTCTCGGGAAGCCCATAGACAGATGGCTTGTCCATCAGTAAATAGAAAGAATTCAACGAACTGTAATGTTCAAAATCATCGCATCCGTATAGGTTGGCTTCCGGGTGGCCGTGCTCGTGTAAGAATTTCACTCTTGCGCGGGCTTTTTCAACCATCACTTCACGCGGTCCGAAATCGATAGCGCCCGTGGTGCAGGCAGTAACGCAGGCTGGTCTTAAACCATCACGCAGACGGTCGTAACACTGAGCGCACTTGACGGAGTGGCCGGTGTCCGGATTGATTTCCGGAACACCGAAAGGACAGGCCGCAATACACATTCCGCAGCCCATGCAGATATCGGTTTGATAATAAACCCCGCCAAATTCATTGCGCATAATGGCGCCTGTCGGACATGCTTGATGACACGGAGACTGACGGCAGTGCTTGCATTGATCCGACATAAAGAGCCATTCGCCGATTTTCTTCTCAGCTAACAAATTGTCAATATTCTTCGGAGCCGGATGATTAACCTCGTTTTTTTCCGGGAATCTCTCGATGAATTTGACGTGACGCCAGTTCAAGTAAGACAGATCCTGAGTATTGTCATAGCTGTTTCCGGACCATTTCGGCGTGGGTGCCTTTATCTGATTCCACTGCTTGCAGGCTACTTCGCAGGATTTGCAGCCCGTGCAGATAGAAGTATCGGTGAAGAATGCCATCTCAGTCTGTCTAGGTTTTGGCTCATGGCGTTCGAAGAGGCCGTAAATCGGAGCGAATCTTCCTTCCTTCTTGGGAGAACCGGCAGGGAAGGCCTTGCTGATAAGATTAAAAATATTGCTTTCTTTTAATTTCATGATTAGCTCCTCCCTTCTGGCTGAGAGGCCCACGGAGTATTAGGAATCGGCGCAATCATCGCTTCTGGATATTGAATTTTTTCCGGAATTAGTTTTTCAACTTTAGTTGGATCGCCTTTTTCAACTTTCACCACAAAGCCTTTAGAGGCAGGGATCAAGCCGTCAGGAGCTTCAATGGCCGGACTTAAGTCATTGGTAATGGCGCTGACCATATTGCCCTTATAGCCGGAGCAAACAAAAGAACCCACAATGCTCGATGGCTTGCCGTGGACGATTCCGCTTCTGAGTCGCGGTGTTACCAGGGCTCTCACCTGCAGAGAGTTTCTTAGGTTTTTAACTGTCACATAGTTGCCGGATTGAATACCGATTTCTTCTGCCATTTCAGGAGAAATTTCGATAAAGGTTTGCGGCTGCAGCTGGACAAGCCATGGAACATGTCGCGTCATTGCGCCGCTCAGCCAATGTTCGGTCATATGGTAGGTAGTCATAGCAGTCGGGAACATAGGATCACCCTGAGGAGCGAGCTTGTTCTTGTCGCTATCCATAGTGATAATTCCCGGAGTCTTACTATTCTGGAAGAAAGCGTCTTTGTACGGAGATTCAGCTGGTTCGTAGAAGACTGGGAAGGCCCTTCTTTAATTCCATATGGAACAAAGAGCCAAGCTTTACCGTCAGAATGAACGGTAAATGGTTCGGTGCCGGATAACGCAGCTCCGCCTTTGGCTCCTTCCGCAGGTACATAGTCGGGGCTTTGGTTTCATCGAAGTTGGGTTTGTCATAGCCAACCCACTTCTTTTGAAGTTCATCCCACCAGATTAGTTTCTTATTTTCTGACCAGGGTTTTCCTTTCGGATCCGCTGAACAGCGGTTATAAAGAATTCGAGTATTTGTAGGCCAAGACACACGGTAGGTCAGATCAAGTTCATGATCAACTTCTCCCGGCTCTCTCCTCTTCATCAGGTTGTTGCCTTCCTTATTGATAAAGCCGGCTAGCAAACGGCATCCGCAAATGGTAGTACCGTCAGATTTCAGTTCTGCACTTGATTGAATCGGCAGATTGGTTTCCAAATTGACGCCGTTCATTTCCAGAGCTACAGCATCAATATCTGCATCGCCTTCGACGGCAGGAAGTCCCATGACGTTAACTGTATTCGGGCAACACCGTAATTCCAGGTCAGTGCTCTCATTCCTTCATCGCGAGGCAGCATTGACTTTTCTGCCATTTTCTTAAAACGAAGACCAAGCTGGTAAATCCACCAAGCATCGGAGCGGCTGTCTCCTGGAGCTTCTTTAACCCTGTCGTGCCACTGCATCAGACGTTCTGTATTGTTGGCAGAGCCGTCTTTTTCAATCAGAGCATTGGTCGGTAAGAGGAAGACCTCTGTTTTGCACTTTGATGGATCAGGAGCATCAGGATCCGCATACCAAACGGAAGCTGTCTCGTTTTCGAACATATCGCAGACGACCAGCCATTTCAAATTTCTTATCGCATCGCGGCTCCAGCCCGTATTCGGGTTGGTCACGGCAATGTTCTGACCAAAAACAATCAAGCCGTCGACTTTTCCTTCAAGGGCGCGCTGCATTGTGATTGTTAATGACTCATCTCCGGGGAGTTTCGGAAGATGCTGGTAGCCGTACTCATTTTCTTTGGTTGCACCGTCTCCGTACCAAGCTTTTAGAAGACTGATCATGTAGTTAGGCAGAGCGGCCCAAGATCCTCTTTCAGTTTCCAATTTCCACATACCCTTGGATTTATCGCGTGCATCGCAGAAAGCATGGCCGTTTGCTAGATAATCTTTAAGGGTGGCATTCCCCGGCTTTGCTTCCGGCATAGGAATATAGTTCGGAAGTGCTGCGAAAAGGGTCGGGATATCTGTAGCGCCTTGCACGTTCGAGTGACCGCGCAGGGCAAGAATGCCGCCTCCCGGTCGCCCGATATTTCCAAGCAAAAGTTGAAGAATGGCTACTGAGCGAATAATCTGGGTGCCGTCACTGTGTTGAGTGAAGCCTGTGGCATAGCAGAAAGCCGTTGTCTTATCTCTTCCGGAATTTCGGGCCATTAATTCTGCAACTTTGATAATATCTGCAGGTCGGCATCCGCATGTATCTGCTGCGGCTTCCGGTGTGTATTTCTCGACTTGTTTCTTCAGCAGCTGGAATACGCAGTTCGGATCTTGAAGCGTTGGATCGGTTTTTGGCTTTCCTTTCGTTCCGTCAGAATTGATTTCGTATTGATAATCCACGAATCAGGTTCCAGAGAATAAGAGTTGGTTTCAGGATTCCAGCCGTTAAACATACCGGTGATCTGGTCAAAATTAAATCCCGGATTAATTAAGGTCGCAGCGTTCGTATAATTTAAAACGTATTCATGGAACCATAAATCGTTGTCCAGGATGTACTTAATAATTGCAGAAATGAAGGCAATGTCAGTGGCAGGACGGATATGAACGTGATGGTCGCAGGATGCGCTTGTTCGCGTATAGCGAGGATCAATATGGATGGTAACCGCACCTTTCTTTTTAGCCTGCATCGGCCAGTAAAAGGCTACCGGGTGAGCTTCTGCCATATTGGAGCCCATGATGACGATACAGTCACTATTTAGCAAATCTCTCGGTGGATTAGTGCATGCTCCGAAACCGAAAGTAGGCGACAAAGCCGCAACAGTAGTAGAGTGGCAGTAACGAGCGGAGTTTTCGACCGGCATTAGGCCCAAACCGCCGGTAAACAGCTTACGGAATAAATAGCATTCCTCGTTATCGTTTGCCGAACCGCCGATAAAGCCGATATTCGGAACTTGGTTGACGGTCAGTCCGGTTTCGTCTTTTTCAATAAAGCCTTTAGCTCTACTGTCCCAAATCCTTTTAGCAACTTCATCAAGAATCCAATCAAGGGTGACTTCCTGCCATTTGTCGGATCCCGGAGCGCGGTACATCGGCTTGGTAATACGATAGGGGTTGTCTACGAGAGCATAAGTTGAACCGCCTTTAGGACAGAGTCTGCCTTGGTTTACCTGACTTCGGGGATCTCCTTCAATGTCTACCAGCGTGTTGCCTTGGAAGAAGGCCAGCTGAGAACAACCGACTGCACAGTATTGGCAGATAGTTGAACCAACCTTGGCTCCTCTAAGGCGGGAGCATTTAGATTCTGTACGCGGGCTTAATACATCTTGGATAGTAATCATAGTGAACCTTATGCGTATAGTTAGTTAAATAACAAAAAATATTCCTGTTTCTGTCGATTATGGACAACCCTAAAGAAATAAGTAGAAATACCCACTAAAATAAGCAATTTGAAAATTTAAATATTCTGACCTGGTTGGAAAAACTTTGCTTTTTCTTCTTTTTCAGAACTTTTCAAAGAATTTTCGAAACCTCTCATAAGGAGAAACTTTGAAACAAACCTTACTTTTTGGATCAATGGATTTCAGAGTTCTCGAAACTCTTTTGCTGTCTGGCTTCTTAGGATTTTTCTTTAAAAAATAACTACCAATTCGGGAAACGTACGACCGTTGGAAGTGATCGTTTTTCAGGCCAAAGAGTATATTGACCCGCATCCGAATGTGTTTTAGGAGACACAAATGAAAGGTTTCAAATTAGTCGCTGTATCTCTCGCAGCAGCTCTAGCTTTTGGTTCTTCTGCTTTTGCTCAGCAAGAGCAGGCTCCGATTCCTGCGCCTGTTCCTCAAGCTGAAGCTCCGGCACCTCAAAGTGCAAATCAATTTGGTCCTGCTGCAGTGGTCATCAATAAACTAGTTGCTATGCAAAACAGCGGCAAGTTTCCTGTCACTCAGGAAGAGTTGGATAGAGCTACCGAATTTTTAATGAACAAAGCTAAGGCCGAAGGCGTTGAAGTAACCCGTGACGAAGCACTGGTCGGGATGGGTTATATCGCTGGTTCGTTAGCTACGTTTATGGATATTCAGAAACAGGCAGCCGAAATGGTTCCACAGCCTGTGACACCATTGCCTCCTGAAGTAATGCCGGCTCCATCTGTAGAACAGCAGCCTGCTCAACCTGCTCCGCAAGAACAGTTGCCCCCGCAAGTCCCTCAAGTTCAGCAAGCTCCTCAAGTACAACAGTCTCCTCAAGCGCAGCTAGCTCCGCAGCCGCTTCCCCAGGAAGAAGTCTTGATCCCCGTCCAACCGGGCCAGTTCCAGCAAGGAGCTTCTTCTGCTCAAAATGCCCCGAGTGCGCAGCAATAACTGGATGAGTCTGTAAGCTAAGAACTATCTATTTAGCTTTAACAGAAAAAAAGGAGACTATTTTGACGTTTAAAGTGCCGCCCTCACAAGATCCCAATGCGGATTTTGACGCTTTGGTTTTGGCTTTTATGCATCAGATGGGCTATGAATCAGACAATACGAAGAAAGGCGTAAAGTCTGCCGTTAAGGACTATGAAGCTAAACTTCAGGCTGAGCCTCCTCAATGGGTGTTTGACATTTGGCCCTCTATTGCTCTGAGCGTTCTTCATTTGGCCATTGCCAAAGAAAAGAAGTTGCCCGAAAGATTGGATTTCCCGGAGTCGGCCTTGAAGAGCCCAAAGATGCCTCTGCAGGAACCAAATTGGACTAGTCCTACTGGCGTCTAATATTCAAATTATGTTGACAAGCAAAAACCGCCTTTTGGCGGTTTTTGCGTCCTAGGAAACAATTGTTATCCCAAGAAGATATAGTTGCAGATGATGACGGAAATCATACCGGCCATCATCGGGATCCAGTTTCTTCTGACGATTGCCATTGGGGAGACACCAGCTGCACCGGCTACGGCAATGATCACGCCGGCAACCGGAGACATGGCACGAAGCATGCCGGAAGCAAACTGCATCGGAGTAACGAAAGCCGCGGCTGTTCCGCCTAAACCGCCTGCAACGTCAGGAGCCAATGCTGCAAAGCTGGAGAAGGCGCCTACACCGGAACCGGTGAGGAATGTGACGAGACCGACGACGCCTGTAAGAACAATGGTCATGCCGTTCAAACCAAGACCCAAATGCTGAGCGTGAGAAATGAGGGCGTCGATAAGTCCGGTAACTTTAAGACCGTTGGCAAAGAACTCGGCACAGATAATTAAGGCAACGATGGATGCAAACATTCCGCCCATAGATTTGAAGATAAACTGGCCGTCTTTCAATACTTCCTTAGGTTGTCTTCTTCTTATTAATTCAATGATGACGGTAAGAATCCAAACCAAAAGGAGAGCAGAAATGGTATTGAGTTTGATTGCAGAATAAACCAGTTTGCTGAAGATGATCATCAAAGCGATTGGAAGGCATGGAAGAATGGCATACCAGTTGGGAACATCGCGAACATCTTCTTTTTGAGTAAGAATGGCCTGAGTGTAGACGTCGTCATTTTTCTTATCGTAGTACTTTTGAACAATATAGTGGGCAATGCCGACAACAACCAATGTTGGAATAGCAACCGGAAGCTGGCATTCTACAAAGTAGATAATCGGATCTAAGCCGGCTGTTTTAGCGGCAAGGTTTGCAGTTCCGCCGGCTGGCCCGAGAACCATGCCTGCTGTTGTACCGATGACAGAGGCCGCTGCTGCAGGAGAGACGCCTACACCGAGAAGAATCGGGAAAAGAGCCACTAAGAGCAGCATTGCAAGGCCTGCCGCGCTCGGTATAACGAGGACCAAAGTCTGGCCGATGAAGTAGCCGAGAACTAAAACGAGATATGGAGAAGAAAGAGCTTTTAAGGGCTTAATGCAGACATTAACCAAAGCTCTGGCAGCACCGATCTTATCCATATAAGCTGCGAAGCCGCCGGCGACCATAATCAGGAAGCCGATGCCTGAAGCTTGTTTGGTGGCAATTGTTCTTAGTAAATCAAAGATGTCAAACCAGATGAAGCCAGATGGTTTGACGCCTTTTGGAAGAAAGCCGTTAACGCCGCAAAGAACAGCGAAAACAAACATTGCTAAACCGGCAAACAATAAGACCATTGCTGTTGGGTAGCGCTTGATAATGAGCCACCCGGTAATAATCGTGACAATTAAAGCAAACCATGGCATAAGCATTAACATGGTTATTCTCCTATTTGATTAAATTCAGATTCGAGGTTTTGAAGGGATTGATTAATTTGAGTGACTTGTTTTTCAAGCCATTGTGTGCGTTTTTCGTTTTTATCTTTGACATCCTGAAGCATCTTCTCAATTTCAGCCGGTTGAGGACCGCCTTCGGTTTTGCGGTTGTTGATGATGGCAACAGGATCCAAGGCAGCCTTAAATCTTTCCAGAGACATCGGAAGTTCTGAACTGGCAGACGGATATTCTTTTTCAATGACTTCTTTGTAGATTCTCTTCATCTCTTCATAAGGGAAGTCCAGAGGAAGAATCTTGTTGGCACGGGCGAAGCTAACCATCTGGCTGGCAACGTGGTGGCCTACGCGGAACGGAAGTCCGAATTCGTGCATTAAGACGTCAGCGACTTCCTGGCTCGCGGTCCAGTCGTTATTAAGTTCTTCCAGAGCACGTTCTTTATCAACGACAAGGGCATTGAGGACCTTGTTGAACAGCTTGAGCATATTGACGGCACGATTGCCTAAAGCAGCATGGAGTTCTTGTTTTTTCGGATCCAGCATGCCGGTTTCAAGGTTGTGAGCGCGGAATACCACACCTTGTGCTTGGCCGATAACTTCGCTGGCTTCAGTGCGGCAGTTGTTGACCAAGCCGGGATTGCGTTTCTGAGGCATTGCGGAAGAAACGTAGGTATTGTCTCCGCCCTCCTGTAAAAGGATCCATGGACGAGGTTGGGCGTACTGCACCATCAAGTCAGTCAGGAAAGAAGTGATATGGATGGCGATAGCGGTAACGATGGAAGAGAATTCAACAGGCAAATCGGACTGAGCAACCTGCGTGGCATCAAAAGCATTGTAGGCAATGCCGGAGAAGCCAAGTCTTTTGGCCATTTCTCTTCTGTCCAGAGGCCAGCAAGTACCGTTTAATACGGTTGAACCCATCGGGCAGACATTGAGTCTTCCGTAGAATTCTTCCAAACGAGCGAAATCTCTCAGGAATCCGTACAAGAAAGCGATTAAGTAATGGCTGTAGGCGTTAGGCTGAGCGGCAACACCGTTGGTGTAGTTGGGCAATACAACACCTCTGTGTTTTATAGCCAGTTTTTCGATTGTTTTCATGACGGTAAGAAGACCGTCGGCAACTTCAAGGGCCTTTTCACGAAGAGTGGCTGCTCGGTAGGTAGCATGAATGTCTTGGCTGGATCTGCCTGCATGCATGATCGTGATTTCAGGTCCGCTTTTTGCAATCATCTTTGGCTCAAAGGTGATGTAAGTCTTAGGACGAAGAGCGGGATCTTTTTCGCCGTCGGCGATAACTTCTCTGAGAGCTCTGGCTGCTTCAATTGCGATTGGCTTAGGAAGAAGGCCGAGCTTGCTGTTGATAACTATTGTGGCTTGGTTAACCTTGCTTAACCAAAAGAATTCGTCTCTTACTGCCATAGAAACTCCGTGGGAAAGTATGAATATTTTTGTTTTTTTATATTGCCTTTGATTCAGAGAAAAGACTAGGCAAGTTCTTCAAAAGTACTTTGCGGAGAATGCAAAATGTCGGAGCAAACCAGAATTCTCTTCATCAGGAAGAAAGGAGGGAGGCAGGGAAGAAGCTTTAAAACTCCTAGGTTTCTCTAATAGGGATAGCCCTTTAAAAATCAGTGAGATCCCGAAATATAAACCTCTAACTTGAATTGCTTAAATAAAATATCCCTTGTTTTGGTATTGAGGTTTTCTCTCACCATATCTGGCGATTTCTGCAAGGCGGTTTTGCGTTAAATACAAAGTTATTGTTGAAATTGCAAGAGATAATTAGACTCTGCGAAAAAGGAATCCCAATGACTAAGTTAAACGATCTCAACGCCTGGAGAATTTTCGTTAGCCTCTGCAGGACTGGAAGTTTCTCCGATACTGCCGCCGATTTTGATATTGATGTTTCCACGGTTTCGCGTTCAATCGGAGGGCTGGAAAAAGCCCTTGGTCAGGATCTTTTTTCGCGTAATTCTCGGCCTTTGCAGTTAACGCAAGTCGGCGAAAGAGCTAGGAGCCATATCGTTCCTTTGCTTCAAATGCACAATGAGATGATTTCAGATTTGCAGCAGGGCTCTTCTCAACTTAGCGGCAAAATCCGTCTTTCCTTAGCCCCTGGGTTCGTTACTCGATTTATGATGCCGATGCTGATGGAATTCAACGTGATGTATCCGGATATCAGTTTTGAAGTCGGAGGGGGCGGAGCAATCCAAGATATTCTTCAATACCGTTCTGATATTGCGGTGGTCACCTACAAGCCCAAGGATGCGAGAATCGTTAGTTTCTCCCGCGGAAGAAACGTCTACGTCCCGGTTGCCTCACCGGAATATATCAAAAAGTACGGCATGCCGCTGCATCCGAGAGATTTGGTAAATCACCGTGTTTTGCTCTATTCGGGAACCGTTAGAAACCCAACGAAGGTTCTCGTTAAAAACGGAGTCGAAGAAGAAGCGGTCTGCGGTAACATTATGAAAGTTGCCAATATCCTGGCAATCAGAAAGTCCGTACTTGATGGAATGGGTCTTGCCGTCGATCTGCCGTTAATCCATTGTGCGGAAGAAATTGCCGCGGGAAAGCTAATTCCCATCCTTCCCGTTGGGTCAACCCGCCTCATGAATGTTTTATCATAACGTCGACTTCTCACTGGAGAGTGCGGCGTCATCGGATCTTTATGGAGTGGTTCCGGGACAGACTGAAGAAATTCTTTTCTCAGAAAGAAGATATAGTCCGTCCCTACTGGGAGCCTCCTAGAGAGACTGTGACGCGGGAAGTTTAACCGCGTGCTTTATTGATTGCGTCCCTTGTCCTCAGTGCTTCAGCTCTGGCTTTTTCGGCAAAATCCGCTTCTTTTGAAGCGTAGAGGATGGCACGGCTGGAGTTGATGACTAAACCTGTCTTATCCTTATTCATCCCGGCTTTTACAGCTGCGTTAATGTCGCCGCCTTGGGCTCCGATGCCGGGAACCAAGAATGTGAGCTCGGGAACGGTTGCACGGGCTTTTTTCAATTCTTCAGGATAAGTGGCACCGATGACTAAACCCATCTGACCATTTATATCCCATTCAGCGACTTTCTCAGCAACCTTGATGTAGAGAGGTACTCCTCCGATATCAAGCATCTGGAAGTCATCGCCGCCTTTGTTGCTGGTTCGGCAAAGAACAAATTCGCCCTTTTCAACGTATTCAAGATAAGGCTCAACGGAGTCTTTGCCCATGTACGGAGACAGAGTAACGCAGTCGGCCTTAAAGCGTTCAAAAACTTCTTTAGCGTAATGAGCTGCCGTGCTCCCGATATCTCCTCTTTTTGCGTCGAGAATGACAGGGATGCCGGGGTGGTTAGTGTGGATCCAGTCAATAATGTCAATGAGTTCCTGTTCGGCGCTCGAAGAAGAGAAGTAGGCAATTTGGGGTTTAAAAGCGCAAACCAAATCTGCTGTTGCATCTATGATTTCAGCGCAGAAATCGAAGATCGGGCGAGAGGAAGTTTTAAACTTTTCCGGAAATCTTGCCGGTGTCGGATCCAAACCGATGCACAGTAAGGAATCATTTTTCTCCCAACAGGAGCTAAGCATCTGACTGAATTTCATAATGTTCTTTCGTAAAAATTGAGTTTAGTGGTCTTTTTCCAGAGGTGTGCCGGTTGCCATGACTTTCTCTTTCGGACGATTAATCCAGAGATAAAACACTAACGGCAGAAGAATAGCACCGGAGGCCCCGATAATAATCTTGTAGGAGAAAGCCGCGGCGAGCATACCGCCGAAAATTGGTCCCATCACTGAACCGATCTGCTGGGCTAAGTAAGATAACCCGAAAACACGGCCTTTGTCAGCCGGAGATGTAGAAATGGTGAGAACGGCATTAATCGCAGGGAAAATGCCTGCGAAGGTTAATCCTCCGATGAAACGCCAAATAGTAAATCCCTCTAACGAGGATGGAATGACTTGCACAATGCCGAAAACTGCTGAGCCAAAGAGAGCTAAGTAAAGTACTTGACGATAGCCCCAGTTTTGCCCCAGAATGCCCCAAATAGGAGAGGCAATGACGCCTGAAACGCCAACAATGGAAAACACTATTCCGGAAACCAGAACAATTTTATCCATTGATCCCTGGAGTTCCGCAACGTATAAGGGCATGATTGGCTGGGTAAGAAGAATACTCATTTGAACGATTCCGGCGCAGATTAACATACGTTTGACGGCAGGAATCTTTAACAAAGAGAAGTCCCAAACTTTGACAGGCTTGGCGTTCGGGTTTGGTTTTCTGGGTTCTTCCTTAATATAGAAAAGAATGACGCAGGAAATAATAAAAAGTGCGCCGCCGGCGATAAAGAAAGAGGCGCGCATACCGAATTGGTCAGCCAATAAACCGCCGAATAGGGGCCGAGAACGCCTCCGGCAGTCATGCCGCCTTGCATCACGCCTAAACAAAACCCAAGTTTCAGTTTTGGTGAGCTCGCCGAGATAATAGCTAGAAGAGCAGGCCATAAGCCGGCGGAAAGACCTTGGATGAATCGAACGCCGAATAGTTCCCAAGGATTGGTAACAATGCCGCCGAGGAAATAAGTTATCGCTAAACAGAACCCCGCGCGCAAAGCCATTAACTTTCTGCTCTTTTTATCAGCAAGAGCACCCCAAATCGGAGCCATGATGCCGCTGATAAGAAAGGTAATCGAAAAGATAAGGCCGGACCACATGTCTACGTCGGCTTTGGCTACTCCCAAATCTTGAATGAGATACATGGGTAGGAAAGGAATGAGCATGGTATAGCTCATTGACATGAGAATCGTACAAGTTGTCAGAATTCCTAGCGAAATCTTCCAGTTCATTCAAACCTCAACACTAAATGATGCGAGAGAGTTATTCTTTATCAAGCAAGCCAAGGGAATTGCTTAAAGTATTTTTCTTCAAATTTTTTTATTTTGTCTTTAGATTTCAGCGTCAAACCCACAGGATCCAAGCCTTTAAGCAGCTTTTCTTTCCTTGAAGGTTCAATGTCGAAAGCAATGACGGTTCCTGAAGGCGTTTTTATAGTCTGCGCCTCCAAGTCTATGGTAATACTCTTTGATTCGTTTGTGGACAGCTCTTGCATCAAAGAGGAAGCACAGTCTGGTTCAATAACGATAGCTAAGATACCGTTATTAGCGCAGTTGTCAAAGAAAATACCGGCAAATGAAGACCCAATGAGACACCTAATTCCCCTCTTTTGAAGGCCCCAGACGGCATGTTCACGAGAAGAACCGCATCCGAAATTAGGACCCGTTACCAGAATCTCAGCACTTCTAAATTCTTCTTTGTTGAGAACGAAATTTTTTCTTTCGTTCCCGTCTTTGTTTAAGCGGACGTCATGGAAAAGTCCGTCGAGGAGGCCTTCTTTATCAATTCTTTTTAAGAAGGCTTTGGGCATGATGATGTCAGTATCAATGTTGGATGCCGGCATCGGTGCAGCGACAGCTGTCAGTTTTGTGAATTGAGACATATAACTACTCCTCCCGAATATCGGCAATAAAACCTTTAACACTAGCGAGAGCGACCATCTGAGGACTGGCTAAGTGAGTCCTGGTTTGAACTCCCTGTCGTCCCTCGAAGTTGCGGTTGGTAGCCGAGATACAGCGATCTTGTGCGTCGAGAATGTCTCCGTTCATTGCTAAACAAAGAGAGCAGCCGGAGTTTCTCCATTCCCAGCCGGCAGCTTTGAAAATTTTGTCAATTCCTTCCGTTCAGCTTGAGCACGTACTTGAGTGCTTCCCGGTACCACCATTGCCCAGACGCCTGGGGCACGCTTCTTGCCTTTTAGTACAGCGGCAGCAGCTCGAAGATCTTCAATTCTTGAATTTGTGCAGGAACCAATGAAAGCATGAGTAATCGGTAAGCCTTTAACTTTTTGTCCGGCTTTCAGCCCCATGTACGAGAGGGCTCTCTTGAAGTCTGCGCGAACTTTAGGATCTTCGATTTCTTCCGGATTTGGAATAGTCTCTGAAATAAAACAATTCTGATCAGGACTAGTGCCCCAAGTAACAGAAGGTTCGAGGCCTGTGATGTCAATAGTTTCTTCTTTATCAAAAGCGGCGTCGGAATCCGATTTTAAAGTTCTCCAAAAGCTGACAGCTTCGTCCCAAAGTTCGCCGGTAGGACTGCATTCTTTGCCTTTTAGATATTCGAATACTTTTTTATCCGGTGCGATGACTGAAGAACGAGCTGCGCATTCGACCGCCATATTGCATAGAGTTAGTCTTTCTTCTGCCGTTAATTCGCTGATGACCGGACCGCAGAATTCAACGCAGTGACCTGTACATCCGCCCGCGCCGAGTTTTTTGACAATGAAAAGAATAATGTCTTTAGCAGAAACTCCTGCGCCTCTTTGACCGGTAACGCAGACCCTCATATTCTTAAGCTTTTTATAGCGAAGTGTGGAGGTTGCGAGGTAATGATAAATATCAGAAGTCCCGATTCCATATGCAACTGCTCCGAGAGCGCCGTACATGGCGGTATGGCTGTCACCTGCACCGATAAGCATTCCTGGAAGAACTTTTCCTCGTTCCACCATGACGACATGTTCAATGCCTTGCTTTGGGTTGCCGTTATTGAGGACTTCAAAATTAAAATCCGCGCCGTTTTTCAGAAGATATTTAACTTGGGTACATGAATTCTTTTCTGAAGGAAATTCGGTTCGATCAGGAGCGCTTGAATTAACGTGATCTACCGTGCCGAGTGTGGCGCAGGGACGCCAAACTTGAAGTTTGTTTTCTCGTAAGAGAGAAAAGGCTTGCGGACTGGTATATTCATTGACTACCGTCCTGTCAATGTATACAAGTCTCTCCCTGCCGTCGGCTGTTAAGTTCTCAATAGTGTGAAGCTCAATTATTTTGTCGTATAAGGTTTGGGCTTTCATAAAAACTCCTTGGGTTGGCTAGATTTTACTATTTCCGACATTTTTTACGACGTAGCGGCATCGTGCACTCTGGAAAACATACAGACAGCCTGCAGACAACTCGCATGAATCGCAATTAAGAGGCCGTAAGTTGGTTTTGTTTAAACGTAGTGTTTTTTGATCCAGGCATTAAAAAGGAAGTCATAAATCGATAAACCTCTATCCGTTTTTCTCAAGATTCCTTTTTCGATTAAGGAGCGTGTAGCCGATTGAGTCAAGCTTATGGAAGACAGGTTAAACCTTTTGACAGCTAAATAATTTAGTTTCAAATTATTTAAAACTAGATTATTTAAATAATTTGATTTTGAATAATAAAAAGTTCCTTCAGCGGTTATCGATGAAGAACGCAAGAAGGAACTTGATGGAAAGATATCAGAAGATGCCGGTGAGGACTACTGTGATGATGAGCAGCGGCGCTAAAACACCGATGCCAATCCTGATAACCCAGAGAAGTGTCTTGTTTACAGGTTTGACACTCGCAAGCTGTTTAGCAGTGACTTCCCAAGCAATCCAAGCGGCAACGAGACTGAAGCCAATCTCAGAAATCGGCATGCCGACGTTGCTTGTCAGGAAATCGAGGAGATCGAAAACGTTCTTGCCGAAGATCTTAAAGTCAGCCAGAGATCCGAAACTTAATGTGCAGAAAAGTCCGATGAGGGCAGCGGCAGCGGTAATAATCCAAGTAATAATTGAGCGGTTGTCAGTTCCTCTGGAGGTTAGAACGGCGGCCACTACGGCTTCCAACATTGAGATAGAGCTGGTAATTGCAGCTACTACCAAGCAGAAATAAAACAAGGCTGCAAAGAATGCACCGAAAGGCATCTGGGAAAAGATGGCAGGCATCGTGACAAATGTCAGTCCGGGACCCGCTGTGGGGCTGAGATTGAAAGCGAACACTGCAGGCATGACCATTAAGCCGCCCAGGACTGCAGATAAGATGGCTAAAAATGCAATCCAAGCAGTCGAAGAGACCAGGTTAACTTTTTCCGAGAGATAGCCGGCATAGGTAACCATGACAGCTGCCCCAAGCGACAGAGAGAAAAAAGTGAAGCCCATCGCATTAAAGACGGCTTCAGTTGTGAAAGCTGAGAAATTAGGTTTGAACAGATACTCCAGACCTTGTATCGCACCCGGAAGAGTTAATCCTCTGACAATAAGAATTAACATGAGTACGAAAAGAACAGGCATTAAAACTTTTGCCAAACGTTCAATTCCCTTCTGTACTCCTCTGGATACTATCCAAGCGTTAATAGCTAAGAATACCAACTGATAAAGATAGGCGACTACGCCGTTGCTGACGAAATTGCCGAAATTTTTATTGAGTTCATCAGCATTGGATACCAATCCGTTTCCGAATAATGCGTCAATGAAATATTTAATGCACCAGCCACCGACACACGAGTAAAAGCACAGAATCAAGAAGGCCGTCAGAACTCCAATCGCTCCGAAAATTTTCCATCCCTTTCCCGCTACTTTAGTGAGGGAGCCGATTGGACCTGCACGCCCGGCCCTTCCGACAACATACTCGCTGATGAGCATGGCTACACCAACGGTAAAGGTAAATAATAAGTACGATAAAAGGAAAACGGAACCGCCGTTGTTTCCGGCTAAGTACGGAAATTTCCAAATTGCTCCCAAGCCTACGGCAGAACCGGCGCTGGCGAGAATGAAGCCTAAGCGAGATGTCCAGGAGGATGCGACAGCCATGATTGAATCTTCTTTTTATTTTAACTGTAAGGAATGTTACAGGCTTCCTCCTCGAATTTAGAGTTTTGAACTATGAACTTATTATCACCTCATAAGTACAAACAATAAGGAGAAACTTCTCTGGCTCTTCTCATCCTTTTCCGTGTTGAACTTATCAAAAGGCGATTAGTTCATGCTCTTTTTGATGGCCTTAAGAACAATTTCTTGTGTCAGCAGTTCCGGAAGAATTTCCGTGGATCCGTTCGGTTCATAAATGACATAGAGAGGGACACCGCTTCTGCCGAAATGTTCTAGGACTTTCGTGATTCTTTCATCGTAGTTTGTCCAATCTGCTTCAAGCACGACAAACTCATTGTCTTTGAAAGCTTTTTGGACTTCGGAGGTGCGCAGAACGGCTAATTTGTTTGCCTGACATGTCAAGCACCAAGATGCCGTGAAGTCCACAAATACTCGTTTCCCTTGTTTGAGGGCATCGTCTACCTTTTGCGGGGACCAACTGTCAGTTCTTTGGTGAGTTTCTGGAACTGGAGAGATGGCTGAGAGCGTTAAGCCTCCTCCTACTAAAAATAATGTTGCGGCAGCAAGAACAGCGGCAACTGATTTAGCCGAAAGCTTGCCAAATTGAAACTTTCCGTAAAAATAAAGTGCAGCACAGCACAAGAGAAAGCCGGCAAAAATGCAGGAAAACGCAAGAATGCTGATTTGTTGAGATAAAACCCAAAGAAGCCAGAGGGCTGTCAAGCCCATAGGCAAAGCCATCCACTTTTTGAGTGTGTTCATCCATTGCCCGGGCTTAGGAAGCCAACGTGTAAGGCACGGGAAAACGGTGAGTAAGGACCAGGGAAGAGCCATGCCTAAACCTAAGGCTAAGAAGATGAATAAAGTTTCAATATAAGAGGCGCTTAACGCATAGCCTAATGCAGCTCCCATGAAAGGAGCAGTGCAAGGGGAGGCAACAAAAACCGCAAGAACCCCGGTGAGGAAGCTCTCTAGAAAAGGGGAACGTTTTTTCGCTGCACCAACTTCGAGAACTCCTGGAGTAAAGCTAAATTCAAAAAATCCTAGAAGGTTGGCCGAGAGAGCAATAAATAAGGCGGCTAATGCGCAGACAAAGAAAGGAGACTGAAGCTGGAAGCCCCAGCCGATCATTGCACCGGTGGACTTAACCGCAATAAGCAGGCTGGACAGGGCAAGCATTGTGAGCAAAATGCCCGTTAAGAATCCGAAACCGTGGGGTAACAAGTTCTTCGTACCTCGGTTTTCTACAATGCCGATTATCTTCAAAGAAAGAACCGGGAAGACACAAGGCATTAAATTCAGAATTAAGCCCCCGAGGAAGGCAAAGAAGGCAGAAACCAGTAATGAGCTTTGAGACAAATTAAGCTGTTCTGACTTAACCGGAATCGTCAAGGAGGCTTCTTTTAACGGTACACTGAAATTTTTAGCCCAGCCACCTTGGGATTCCTTACCGTCGTTGACCAAAATTAATCCCTCGAAGGTGTCGCCTGTATTAATGAATTCGGTAGCATGAAGGAAAACGGAAAAAACCATTGGCCGTTGGTACAACCTCTTGCGGTGCTCCATAAGAGATGGAATCTGCAGTTTGGGCAAAGATGTAGACGTTTTCTAATGCTCCCCTATCAGGAAAAGACAACTCGATAAGTTTCTTTGTATGGTCAATTTTTGCCGTAACGGGGATGCTATCGGAAGGAACATTCCTAAGTGTTTCTTGGAAGATGCCATAGGCGGCAGAGGAAACAGGCTTTGGCCCGACTTTAATATCTAAAGAAAGAGAGGCTCTGCCTGGAACGCATTGTTCCGCACACATGAGCCAAGAAACCTCCGCTTTCAATGAAGCTGAGGAATCAAGAGGTTGGTTGGCGGGATAGTGATCTTTACGGGAAGAAGGATTTCGCCATCATAACCATAATTGATAAGCGTCCCGAGTTTAAATACTTTGGGAATGGGCCACTGAATGTCGCCGGCTTTCCACCCATCTGGGAGCGTCCATTGGATCTCGGTGGGAAGCCCGCTGTCGCGGTGGCTCTCCAATAAGTATGCCAATGAGGATCGTGAGTTAGTTTCAGGCCGACTTCGATGGTCGAGCCGGGCGTGGCTTCGGCCATAGAAGAGATAAGCTCTGCTTTTACGAAATTACTTTTGGTTTTTGGCGCCCAAGGAGCGGCCTGAATCTGAATGCCAAAAAGAAAAATAAAAATAAAGAATATGCGAAAAAGCAGAGAACTTTCCATCATCCGTGAACCTTTCTTACTTCTTTAAAAGCCTTTCGTGCAGCTTCAAAAGTCTTGTTCAAGACAGAATCGTCATGAGTGATGGAAACAAAACCGGCCTCGAAAGTACTTGGAGCAAGGTAAACACCGTTATCAAGCATGGCATGGAAGAAAGTCTTGAATTTTTCGGTGTCGCATTCCATAACTTCTTTGAAGCTGGCAGGACAAGTCGGGCGGAAGTAAATGCCAAACATACCGCCGGTGCATTGTCCGGAGAAAGCAACGCCTTCTTCTTTGGCAATTTGAACCAAACCGCTGATGAGTTTGGCGGTTTGAATGGACAGTCTGTCGTAGAAGCCCGGTTCTTGAATGGCCTTCAATGTAGCAAGACCGCAGGCAACGGCAACCGGGTTGCCGGAGAGTGTGCCGGCCTGGTAAACCGGACCAAGCGGAGCAATGCAGTCCATGATTTCTTTCTTGCCGCCGAATGCTGCAACAGGCATGCCGCCGCCGATGACTTTGCCGAACATAGTCAGATCAGGAGTAACGCCGTATAAGGATTGAGCTCCGTGCAAAGCGACTCGGAAGCCTGTCATCACTTCGTCAACAATCATCACGGTGCCGTGTTTTGCTGTCAGTTCGCGCATCTTGGTGATGAACTCGCGAGTAGCAGGAACCATGTTCATGTTGCCTGCGATGGCTTCTACGATAACGCAGGCGATTTGTTCACCTTCTTTTTCGAAGGTTTCTTCAAGCATGTCGCAATTGTTGTATTCCAAAACAATGGTGTCTTTAGTCACGTCGGCCGGGACACCGGCAGAACTCGGTGTGCCGAAAGTTAGTAAGCCTGAGCCGGCTTTGACCAAAAGAGCATCGCTGTGACCGTGATAGCACCCTTCAAACTTAATAATCTTGTTGCGTCCGGTGTAGCCCCTGGCTAAGCGGATGGCGCTCATGCCGGCTTCTGTGCCGGAGGAAACCAAGCGAACTTCATCAATGGAAGGAATAATCTTCTTGATTTCTTCAGCGATTAAACACTTCTCCTTGAGTCGGAGCACCGAAGCTCAAACCGTTGTCAACGGCCTCCTTGACGGTTTGAATGACTGCAGGATTGTTGTGGCCGAGAATCATCGGACCCCAGGAGCCAACGTAGTCGATATATTTTTTTGCCTTCTTCATCATATAGATGAGGGCCTAAAGCTTTTTTGATAAAAGGAGGAACTCCGCCAACTGACTTAAATGCACGGACAGGAGAGTTTCACGCCTCCGGGAATTGATTCTTGGGCTCTGTCAAAAAGAGCTTCATTGCGATCCATGTTGACTCCGATTAATAAAATAAGCGTCCTAGTAAGGACGCTATACTAATCCGAAAACTTAATTCAAACCTTAAAATGTAATGCCGATCGCAGCCTTGAACGTAGCCGGAGAAGGTCTCAAAGAGTATGTTTCCCCGTAGGGGTTTCTTCCTTTGTATCGCGGAAATGCCATATCCAAACCTCCGGTTAATTGAATATGTTTGGTCAATGCAAAGGTTGCCCCAATCTGAATAACCGGAGAGAAGGCGTTCTTTCTCGAGTGCCAGCCGGGGTTCTGCTGTAAATTGTTCAGTCTGAAGAATCCTGCACCGATGCCGGCATACAAAGAAACGTCTTTGGAGGCTAAGAAATGATATTGAAGTGCCAAAGAGTATCCGGTCAATTTGTAAGAACCTATTTTTTGACCGAAATATTTAAGGTTATGTTTGCTTTGGATGACATTGGCGTCAATCGCCCAGTTTTTGGTTAAAAATACACGAGCACCAGCTGTCCAAGCGGGATTCGAGGATACGCTCGCTCCTCCGAGTCCGTTCATATCGGTTTTTCTGCCAACCGCCCCCTCCGTAAAGCATGACTCTGTTATTGAATCTAGATTCTTCAGGAAGCTCGGAATTGCTGAAGCTCTTGTCGGAAAAAACTAAGTTGCCGAAGAAAAAGAAAATGTTGGCCCCGGGAACATAAGTTCCGTAGAAAGTTAAGTTATCGGTTCCGACCCCGAGCAGAGGCAGTGGAGCAGGAATCGGGACCCATCGGTAATCAGCACGAGCTGTTAAACCGAGGGTGTATCCCGTCTCCAGATGTAGAGGACTTGCGCCGAGCTTCCATCTAGCCAACCAGGCGTAGCCCATGAAAGGCTCAATAATATTGTGTGAATCGGAAAAAGCCATCGCATAAAGAATTCGGCGGTTGCCGCGTGCATCAATGTAGTTGCTGGAGATGCCTCCGCCCCATGTGTAGCCGTTTTCCTGACGTCTGTTTGGATAGTCCCACGCCGGATGAATGGTATAAGCAGGCACTAAGAGGCCTGTGTTTCCATCACGCATAATGGTTTTTAAACCGTCCCAGGTTTTAGAAAAATAACCTTCATCACTGTCGCTGACAGACGCCGGAAGCGTCTCACCGATTGCCGACCAAAAAGAATCCCATCCCGAACTAGAAGCAATCGAAGGAAACGCAACAAGAGGTAGAAGTGCAAGAAGAGCCTTTGTTTTTGTTTTCACTTGATTTCCAACAAATTTATAAGATTTTTCTACGATTTAATTCTATTGCGATTTAGAACGATTTTTTTAAATGGGCAGCAGACCGTGTATCTAGATCGTCAATAACTTGTTAAAAGCAAATGAAAATGTATCCGCAGATTTTGAAGTGAGTAATTACTTGATATCAGCTATTTGAAATTTTTGTAAAAAGCAACTAAAGTAATACCCGAAGTTTGCCGGATGATCGTAGGGCTCAGCCCTGAGGAAAGTCCGGACTCCATAGGACAGCGTAGGAGGTAACACCTCTCCGCCGTGAGGCGAGGATTAGAGCAACAGAGACGAGCCGGTTAAGTCCGGTTGAAACGGGCAATCTCTACGCGGAGCAACACCAAATAGACAGTTATTGACCCTGTCCGGCGAGACTGTGGGTAGGTGGCTCGAAATATAAGGCGACTTATATTCTAGATGAATGATCATCGCGCAATTTATTGCGGACAGAATCCGGCTTACGGCAAACTTTTCCTTCTTTTCCTGCCTCCTCTTCACGTTTTGTTTCGTTTTTTTGAAAACAAAGTTCAACAAGTGGAAAAAACAATTTTTTTACGCCAAAGAAAAATCATTTTGGGAACAAAGTTTTATCTATGAATCTATATTAGTGTCCTACCGATAGGGCCGAGCGCTAAAAAGTGGGAAAAAGTGGCTAAAAAGTGGATAAAATTAGAGTTCCACGGTGTATTAATGTTTCGGAAATAAAAATTGTTCCAAGGCTCTCCTCACATTACTCTCGATTCCAAAGGGAGGTTCTCAGTGCCTGCGAGGTTTCGCAAGGCCCTGGAGGAGTTGTGCTCCGGACAACTTACTTTTACAAGACACCCTGATGGATGCGCACTTCTTTATCCTCGTCCTGTGTGGCAGAAAAAGAAAGAAGAGTTAATGGCCCTTCCTTTTGCTGCCCGCGCATTCCAAAGAATTGTTATGGGTTCAGCTATAGATGTTGAGAAGGATGCTAACGGTCGTCTGCTGATTCCGCAGGAGATCCGAAGCAGCTGCAGCTTAAACCGTAAAGAGGTTGTTTTAGTCGGTTTAGGTCAGCATTTCGAACTATGGGATGCCCAGAAGTTGGAAGAGAGCGAAGAACAAGCAAAGTCAGAGAATCTGTCCGAAATAGCAGCTGCATTTAATTTTTAAGGATTGGCTTTGGACATCGCAAAGAATTTCAAACACATTCCTGTGCTGGCTAAAGAGGTTCCTGACATTCTGGTTAGAGATCCTTCAGGCATATACGTAGACGGCACTTTCGGAAGAGGAGGACACTCAAGACTGATTCTTGAAAAACTCTCTCCAAAGGGGAAGCTGTATGCGTTTGACAGAGATGAGGCAGCGGTCAAAGCCGCCGAAGAGATATCGGATCCTCGTTTCCGGATCATTTATGCTCCTTTTGCAGAAATGAAAGAGAAGCTCATCGAGCTCGGTATTACTTCTGTCAACGGCATCCTCCTAGATATCGGTGTCTCAAGTCCTCAAATCGATGATGCAGAAAGAGGTTTTTCATTCAGATTTGACGGACCTCTCGATATGCGCATGGATACTAGTACCGGAATGACCGCAGCGGAATGGATCAATCGAGCAGCCGCTGAAGAAATAACCTCCGTCTTGAAGCTTTACGGAGAAGAAAAATTCTCCTCTAGGATCGCTGCCGCTATTTGTGAACGAAGAACTAAGGAGCCTTTTACCACAACCAAGGCTTTAGCAGATTTGATTGCGTCGGTGGTACCGAGAAATAAAAAGGATCGCGATCAGCATCCTGCAACCCGTTCTTTCCAAGGTATCCGTATTTTTATTAACGATGAACTCGGACAGTTGAGACAAGCTCTCAATGCAGCTGGTTCGCTGCTGCAGCCGGAAGGAATTTTAGAAGTCATCAGTTTTCATTCTTTGGAAGATCGCATTGTTAAACACTTCTTTGATATGTGCGCAAATCCTGACAAAGGAATTGATCCTAGATTGCCGCTGCGTGCAGAGCAGCTCCCTCAGCCTCTGTTCAGCAAAGGCAAGAAAGTCGTGCCTACAAAAGAAGAGTTAGAAATCAATCCCAGAGCTCGAAGTTCAATTCTTCGCTTTGCATCCAGAACAGGTACTCCTTGGAAGGGACTGGAGTTAACATAATGAAAGAGTTCAGGTTTTTGGTGTTTGTAATCATCTTGATCGAAGTAGGCATTTTTGCTTGCGGGCTTCGTGTTGTCTACAACCGCCATACCTATAGAACGATGTTTATTCAGCTTGAAAGAGAACAGCAGACTTACCACTCCCTGATCGATGAGTTAAATCGGGCAAAAGTGGAACTCGCCTCTTTGGAACAGCCGTCAAACATTGTGTCATCGGCGAAGTTCCAAGGACTCGCACCTGTTAATAATAACGAGGTAGTCATCATCCACCCGACCCCGTCGCTTAAAAATCCTTCTTCCAACGGGTCAGCCGGCGCGAAGCCAACTAAGGGGGCTGCCGTACCATGAAAATAATTAATAAAATCAAAGGTTGGATATCTTCTTCTCCCGAGGAAGTCAGAGGCGTAAATGACAGCGTTCAGGATCTGCTGTCTATTCGTGTTCCTGCCGGACGCGTTCGGTTTCTGTATTTCATCATTGTTCTTTCTTTTTTGATTCTGATTGGACGTTTAGCTTACCTACAGCTCGGATTCAATACCGACTTTCTTCAAAAACAGGGAGAAATGCGCTTTCAGAGAACTTTAGATGTCTCTGCCGTGCGTGGAAGAATTTTGGATAGAAACGGCGCCGTTCTGGCCTCCAGCGTTCCAGGAAAAGGTTTGTGGATTATTCCGCAGGACACCAATATTACGGAGGAACAGCTAAAAAAACTAGCCTCATTGCTGAAAGTCTCTAAACAAGAGCTCAAGAAGAAGTTTTCTTCAAAGAGAACTTTCGTTTATTTGAAGCGCCAGGTTCCTAATGATGTGGGTAATGAGGTTCTTGCATTGAATATTGCTGGTCTTCACTCCACCCGTGAATACTTAAGACAATACCCAGACGGCATTATTGCTGCTCAGATTGTCGGTTTAACCGGTATAGACGGAAACGGAGTCGAAGGTGTCGAACTTTCAGCCGATAAGCTTCTGACTGGTACAACAGGCTCCCGCCGTGTGATGAAAGATCGTCTCGGGAGAATTATCGATGACGTATGGATCAGAGAACCGCAAAATGGTGAGGATATAAGACTGACAATCGATACCAGAATTCAGTACTTGGTCTATTCTGCACTCGAGAAACAAGTTAAGGATTTAAATGCTAAAGCGGGAGCTGTTGTCGTTGCTGATACACAGACGGGAGATATTTTGGCCTTGGCTAATTATCCAAGCTTTGACCCGAATGCCAGAAGAAAGATTGGCCGTCAGGCTATCCGCAACAGAGCTATCACCGATACATATGAACCTGGTTCTACGATGAAGCCGTTCTCGGTAGCTGCTGGTCTGGAAGAAAAGAAAGTTACACCCAATACATTATTCCAAATCGGCCATCGCATGACTTTCGGACGCCGAAGTATTGGTGATTCTCACTACAGCAAAGAACTAACCGTTGCCGGAATCATTCAGCAGTCCAGTAACATAGGAACCTCAAAGATAGCTTTGCTGATGTCGCCTCAGACCATGTGGTCCTACTATGACAAGTTAGGCTTCGGGAAGGCTCCCAATATCGGGTTCCCCGGAGCTGCTCCGGGAAGATTGAGACCGGCCAAGAGCTGGCGTCCGATTGAACAGGCGACAATGTCCTACGGCCACGGCGTGACGGTTTCTTTGCTTCAACTGGTCCAAGCTTACACTGCTATTGCCAGAGAGGGCGATATGGTGCCTCTTTCTATTATGAAAGATAGAGAGCCGGCACAGCCTCAGGTGGTCTATAGTCCGAAAACGGCTAATCAAATGAAAGCTATGCTTGCTAGCGTAGTCGAAAAGGGCGGAACGGGGACGCGAGCACAGGTTGAGGGCTTCAGTGTTGCCGGCAAAACCGGAACTGCTTACAAACTCGAAGGCGGTCAGTATGTGAAGAAATATGTGGCGAGCTTTACCGGTTACGCCCCGGCTTCGAACCCGAGAATTGTAGTTGGAGTAATGATTGATGAGCCGATGAAGGGCAAACACTGGGGTTCAACTGCAGCCGCGCCGCTGTTTTCCCAGATTGTGGCGGGAACTTTAAGAATTATGGCAGTTAATCCTGATAAAGTTGTCGCTCCCAAGACAACCTACGTAAAGAATGATTCTAGACAACAGGTGAAGGACAAATCGCTCAAGACGGTTGTCCAAGGCAAAGCTAAAAAGGCCGCGTCGCAGCCTGTAAGTAATAAAACTGAGCCGGTTAAGAAGCTGCCGAGAATTCGCGCCGCTAATGACGTAGGCAAAGGACTGAAGAAGGAGACTGGCGGTGCCTGACCTTTCAGACATACTGGACTTTATAACTAGATACGCACGGGCTGAATCCAGGCTTTGCCTTGACAGTAGAATGGTCAAGTCCGGAGATGTATTTTTTGCCGTCATGGGAGGAGCACATGACGGCCGAGATTTTATTGATATTGCTTTAAAAAACGGTGCTTCCTGTGTTGTCCGGGAGGGCCTCGGAGATTTGGAACTTCCTGACAACCAGTTAGAAGTCAGCAACCTCAGGGAAATGCTTCCTGAAATATCCGCAGCTTATTTCTGCAATCCGTCACGATCTATGGCAGGAATTGCCGTAACCGGAACAAACGGCAAAACCACAACGACTCATTGGATTTCTTATTTGTTGAGTTCTTGCGGAGTGCCTTGTGCTGTGCTCGGAACCATCGGATGCTATTTCGAAGGTAAAAAGATTCCTACTGTTTCGCTGACAACACCGGACATTCTGACCTTGGAGTCAACTCTTTCTCAGCTTAGAGATGAAGGGTGTGAGGCTTTTGCGATGGAAGCAAGTTCCATTGGTCTTGAACAGGGCCGCATGGAAGGTTTGAGCATTAGAATTGCTGCCTTTACAAATCTGACTCGTGACCATCTCGACTATCACGGGACTATGGAAAACTACGCGGCTGCCAAGGGAATTTTGTTTGACTGGCCTGAGTTGGAAAGTGCAGTGATTAATCTCGATGATGAGTATTCGCAGCGTTATATCCAGCAGATCAGAAACCGTGACGTGACTCGGATTATCTATAGCCGAAAGAAAAAAGCGGATCTCTACGCCTCTAATCTATGTCACACGGAGCATGGAATAGCATTCGATCTGCATTGGCACGATGAAGTTAAAAACATTCAGTGCAATTTTGTTGGAAACTTCAATGTCGAAAATTATCTTGCTGCCGTTGGTTGTGCTCTAGCCGCAGGAATTAATTTTGAGAAAGTCTGCGAAGCCTCTCAAAAGTTGGTCCCGCCGTCGGGACGTATGCAGATAGCGGAAGTCGGAGTCAATCCGTTAGTCGTTGTCGATTACTCTCATACTCCCGATGCGTTGGAGAAGGCGATTGAAACATTGCAGGAAGTAAAAACTCAGCGTAAAGGCAAACTCTGGGTACTAGTTGGTGCCGGAGGTGATCGTGATCCCGGTAAACGTCCTTTGATGGGACGGGTGGCAGCCACGGCCGATGAACCAATTATCACCAGCGACAATCCGAGAAGCGAAGATCCGTTAAAAATTATTGAGCAAGTGGCTTCCGGAGCAGAAAAAGTGACCAGAATTCCCGAACGCGCAGAAGCAATCCGCTTTGCAATAAAGAATGCTGCTCCTGAGGATGTCATTCTTATCGCCGGAAAAGGCCATGAGGATTATCAAGAGATAAACGGTATTAAACATCATTTCTCAGATGTGGAAGAAGCACGTAAAAACTTAATGAATAGAAAGGAAAATTTGAATGAGTGAATCTCTAATGACGATTGGTGAGTTGGCCCAGGCCTTAGGTCCGGAAGCATCCGTCAAAGGAGCCTCGGGAATTAAATTCTCCTCCGTAGAAATTGATTCAAGAAAAGTTCAGCCTAATGGGTTGTTTTTTGCCATCGAAGGCGAAAGAGACGGACATGATTTTGTTCAGGACGCTGCAGATAACGGTGCAGCGGCCGCTGTAGTTTCTCATATCGTCCCCGTTTCCATCCCGCAGGTAATAGTGCCCGACACGAGAAAGGCCCTTTTGGAATCGGCTAGTCTGTGGAGAAAGCATTTTTCTCTGCCGGTTATTGCTGTAGCGGGCAGCAACGGTAAAACCACGACAACTCAAATGATTCTGTCAATTATCAGCAACCGCTACGAACCAACACAATGGGTTGGTACATTAGGCAATCTTAATAACGATATGGGCGTGGCTCTGATGTTATGGCGACTGCGTTCTCATCACCAAGTGGCCGCTTTTGAGATTGGTATGAACCATGTTGGGGAAATGGAAGCGCTCGTTAAAGCTGTCGCACCGACAGTTTCCGTGGTTACCAATACGATGCGCGACCATCAAGAGTTTCTCTTGTCGATGGAAGATACCGCCAGAGAAAACGGATTGGTTTATGAAATGCTTCCTCCTAACGGGGTTGCTGTTATTAACGAAGCCGATCCGTACTGTAATCTTTGGCATGAACAAGCCGGTCCAAGAAGAATTGTCTCTTTTGGTACTCCATGCAGCGATGTCTCCGGTGAAAAAAACGATAAAGGGTTCCGTTTGGTAACTCCGTCAGGAGAAATCGATATCGCGCTGAATGTGTTGGGCGATCATAATATTGTTAATGCTATTTGTGCTGCTGCGGTTGAATATGCGGTTGGCCGAGATCTTTGTGACATTAAGGAGGGGTTGGAAAATTTCAGACCCGTTGCTCATCGAGGTGAAATCTTCAAACTCAAAGACGGGAGCATTCTTATTGATGACAGTTACAACGCGAATCCCGATTCCATGATTGCGGCTTTAAAAATGCTGGCGGCAAGTGATATGCCCAGCCTGGCGATTTTGGGAGATATGGGTGAGCTCGGAGTCCAAAGCGTAGATTGTCATAAAGAAATTGGAAAGTATGCTGCAGACGTTGGCATTCAAACTCTGTTCTGTACCGGCAATCGAATGATCGATGCCGTTGAAAGCTTTGGCTCGGGAGCAAAGCATTTCGAAAATAAAGAAGAACTGCTTGAAGCAGTATTAGAACTTTTAAGCAGCGGTCCTCACGTAATCCTCATAAAAGCTTCAAATTTTATGAAACTTTATAACATAGCCGCAAAACTTGAAGAAAAGGTTGGAAAGGAATAAACATGTTATTAGCTTTGTTTCAGTGGTTGGCTGACACATGTGGATGGGGATGGTTAAGAGTCTTTAACTATTTGACTTTAAGAGCAGTTTTTGCAGCTCTGACCGCTTTTTTTATCGGACTGGCTATCGGACCGAAAGTTATTCAGGAACTAAGAATCTTGAAAGTGGGTCAAGCAGTCCGCGAATACGGACCTAAAACTCACTTGGTTAAAGACGGCACACCGACGATGGGCGGCATTATTATTTTGATTGCCGTTGGATTATCTACGATTCTGTGGATGGATTTGAACAACCGTTTTGTTTGGGTTGTCCTATTCGTGACTCTTGGTCTCGGAGCCGTGGGATGGGTAGATGACTACAGAAAGGTTGTACATCACAATCCGGAAGGGATGAAATCAAGGGAAAAGTATTTCTGGCAATCTCTTATCGCCATAACGGCTTCCGTTTACTTGGCCTTTGCAGTGGCGGCTCCCGATACTTCGAGTATTTGGTCACTGGTTGGAGACTGGATTGCCAATGGGTTCGGTTCTATTCAGCTTCCAGATAGGAGCGGATTGTTGATACCGTTCCTGAAGGGCGTATCTATTCCGATTGGAATTTGGGGTTTCATTATTCTCAGTTATTTTGTCATCGTTGGAACAAGCAACGCCGTTAATTTAACTGACGGTCTGGATGGTTTAGCGATTCTGCCGAGTGCTCTGGTAAGCGTTGCTCTGGGTATCTTTGCATATGTGGTTGGCCGTGTGGACTACGCCAACTATTTGCTGTTCCCGTATGTCCCGGGAGCCGGTGAAGTTGTTGTGGTCGGAGCCGCTTTGATCGGAGCTGGTTTGGCCTTCCTTTGGTTCAATGCTTACCCTGCCCAAGTATTCATGGGCGACGTAGGAGCTTTAGCTTTGGGAGGCGCTTTAGGAACTATGGCCATCATCACCAGACAAGAATTAGTGCTCTTTATCATGGGAGGCATCTTTGTGATGGAGACTCTGTCAGTTATTCTGCAGGTCGGTTACTTCAAGCTCACCCACGGTAAAAGAATTTTCTTAATGGCGCCTCTTCATCACCATTTCGAAATGAAGGGATGGAAAGAAACTCAGGTGGTAGTTCGTTTCTGGATTATCACGATTGTATTGGTATTAATTGGTCTTTCAACTTTGAAGATTCGTTAGGATTGCTATGCAGCAAGAAAAGGCAATAGTAGTTGGCCTTGGTGCCTCCGGGATGACTGCCGTCAGATATTTGGTATCAAACGGCTGGAATGTGACTGCGTTGGATACACGAGAATGTCCGCCAAATCTAAAGGTCCTGCAGACCGAGCTTCCGCAGGTCAAGTTTATTGGCGGAGATTTAAACGATGTTCAGTTAACCGATGAGTCACTGCTTGTCCTCTCTCCGGGTATTTCTCCGTATTTCTCGGCTATAGCGCCGCTTGTTTCCGCAGCGAAAGCAAAAGAAATTGATGTTGTCGGAGAAATCGAACTGTTTGCCCGACACTTGGCAAAGATTAAGGAAGAAACCGGTTACGCTCCTAAGGTAATTGGAATTACCGGCACTAACGGCAAGACTACGACGACCATGCTTAGTTCTCATATCGTCAGCGAAAGCGGACATAGTGTCTGCTTTGCCGGCAATGTCGGTCCTAATGCTCTGGCTGAAATAACTCGCTTGGAAAAAGAGCATAGGCTGCCGGACTATTGGGTATTAGAGCTCTCGAGCTTCCAGCTAGAGACGACTTCTTCCTTAAGATGTGATGCAGCAGCCCTTCTTAACGTAACGGAAGACCACCTGGACTGGCATGGATCGATGGCAGCTTATGCCGCTGCCAAAGCCAAGATTTTTTCGGAAGAGACGATTCGCGTTTTAAACCGTGACGATTCTGTGTCGATTAGTTTTGGTCGGGCAGTAAATCCTTCTTTAGTCCGTACATTCGGTTTGAACGCTCTGGAAAACAAAGGCGACTTCGGTATTGAACAATTTGGTGCTTTCCCCTGGCTTTCTTACGAGGATGAAGAAGGAGAAGTTTTAAATATCATTCCGGCAAATTCTCTCTTGATTCGGGGAAATCACAATAAGGCCAACGCATTGGCTGCGGCTGCTTTAACTTTATCTACGGGTATTGAACTCTCGGATCTTCAGAAGGCACTGCTGACTTACAGAGGTGAGCCACACCGAGTTCAGACGGTTCTAACTTCAAGAGACATTGAATATATTGATGATTCCAAAGGTACCAATGTCGGAGCCACCGCGGCAGCTCTTGAAGGTTTTGGGAACAGAAAAGTCGTCATTATTCTTGGCGGGGATGGAAAAGGCCAGGATTTCACTCCTCTGATGAAGCCGGTTCAAGAACATTGCCGTGCAGTTGTTTTGATTGGTAGAGATGCTCCTCAGATTAAAGAGGTGCTAGCTGAGGTGGATATTCCGAAGATTCTCGCCAAAGATATGAAAGAAGCAGTAACGGCGTGTCGGCAAAATGCCCGAGAAGGTGATGTGATTTTGTTGTCGCCGGCTTGCGCCAGCTGGGACATGTTCAGAGACTACGCCGATCGTTCGCAACAATTTATTGATTGCGCCAAGCAAATTGCAGAAGATGAAGGAACTTTGTGCTGAAGTATTTTAGAAAAGGAGAAGGCGATCTCCAGATCAACACAACGGAGGGAGACGCCAGTGAGGCTGCGATTCCTTACGCACCGAGCCGATCGATGACAGGTATTTCTCCTGATTGGGGAGTGCTGTTTGTTGTCTTCAGTTTAGTGCTTATCGGAACATTGATGGTTTTTTCAGCATCGATCTCTCTGTCAGATTCTCCTAAGTATAAAGTTGCCGTTGATGCTTTCCTCGTCAAGCATGCCATTTCCTTAGGAGTTGCTGCCGTGGTTGCAGTGATTGTCACCACAATCCCGATGAAAGTCTGGAAGCAGTTCTCGCCCCTTATCTTCTTCTTAGGCTTTGTTTTGCTGATTGTCGTGCTGATTCCTGGGATTGGTAAGAACGTCAACGGCTCTTATCGTTGGATTCAAGTCGGGCCTTTCCAACTTCAGGCAACGGAATTCATGAAAGTTGCGGCCCTTCTGTTTGCCGCCAATTTTACGGTTCGTAAGCAGAACTTTATGCATAGCTTCAAGAAAGGTTTTCTGCCGATGGGGATCGTTATCGGTTTGGTTGGTTTGCTTGTGCTGCTGGAGCCTGACCTGGGTGCGCTGATTATGATTGTGTGTATCTCGATGGGAATTCTTTTTTAGGAGGAATCAATTTCGGGATCTTCATCGGCATCTTTGTGGTGTTGATCAGTATTTTTATCGGCGTTATTTTGACGTCTCCATGGCGTATGGCTCGCATCTTTGCCTACTTGGATCCTTGGTCAGCCGACCATGCGCTCGGTAAGTCTTATCAGCTTTCTCACTCATTGATCGCTTTCGGCCGCGGAGAGATGTTCGGAGTGGGTCTGGGAGATGCCATTGAAAAACAAAATTATCTGCCGGAAGCTCACACGGACTTTATTTTGGCCATTATCGGGAGGAACTGGGTTTCGTCGGTGTTTTAGTAGTCCTTGCACTCTTCCTTTGGCTCGTTAAAAGAGCCTTCGAAATCGGCCGAAAAGCTATATTGTTGAAACACTTTTTCTCGGGGCTTGTTGCACAGGGCATTGCCATTTGGTTTGGTGTACAGGCCTTTATCAATGTCGGCGTGGCAAGCGGGCTGCTTCCGACTAAGGGGCTGACTCTTCCATTTGTCAGCTACGGAGGTTCGGCACTTTTAGCATGTTTAGCGGCTGCTGCTTTGCTGCTTCGGGTCGATTACGAAAATAAACTTACAATGCGTGGGGGAATGGTATGAAGAAGCATTTAGTTATAGCGGCTGCGGGTACTGGAGGTCACGTGATGCCCGGTATTGCCGTGGCTAAGATCATGATCTCGCGCGGTTGGGAGGTTTCATGGATTGGGACAAGGACCGGAATGGAAAAACGTCTTGTCGAAAGACATGGAATTCCCTTTACAGCACTGGATTTTGAAGGCTTGAGAGGAAAAGGTATTAAAACCTTTCTATTCGGCGGAGTTAAGCTTCTTTCATCGATCTTCCAATCCAAAAAGTATTTGACTGAAGTCAAAGCAGATGCCGTTTTCTCCACTGGCGGGTATATTGCAGTGCCTGTGTGTTTAGGAGCCGGGCTAAAAGGTATCCCTTATGTTTTAATGAACAGTGATGCGGATCCGCTTCTCAGCATTAAGATGATTCAAGGCAATGCGAGCGGTGTGATGTGCGGCTTTGACGGCAAAGCTGCAAAGGAAGCCGGAAAACGTGCAGTCGTGACGGGCAATCCAGTCAGAAAAGAAATCGTCTCTCTACCATCTCCTGAAGAAAGATACGCGGGCAGGACGGGCCGGTTGAATCTTTTGATCTTCGGGGCTCTTTAGGAGCACGTGTTTTCAATGAAAATGCTCCGAAGGCAATTGCTTTGGTACGGGAAAACGTCAGACCGGCGGTCGTCCATCAATGCGGAGTTAATGACTTGGAGAAGGTCAAAAATCTCTATAAGGAGCTCGGAGTTGAGGCTGAAGTCGTCCCCTTCATTGATGACATGGCCGCGGCCTACATGAAAGCAGACGTAGTGCTGGCCAGGGCGGGGCAATTTCCGTCTCTGAGTTAATGGTAGCCGGTGTTCCTGCTATATTAGTGCCCCTTGTGGTTAAAACTACCTCTCATCAAGTTGGAAATGCCAAGTACATGCAGGATGCGGGTGCATCCATTTACTTGCCGCAAACAGAATTGACGCCTTCAAAACTGGCTGAGATTATTGGAAGCCTCAACAGAGAGAAGTTATTGGAAATGGCTAAGAAAGCCAAAGGGCTCGGAAAGCCGAACGCGGCAACCACAGTTGCGGATTTTATTGAACATATTACTGATTAGGAAAAGGCATGTTTGCAGTCAAACGGCTACATTTTGTAGGCATTGGTGGAACCGGAATGAACGGTATTGCTGAGGTTTTGTTAAACCTTGGTTATGAAGTGTCCGGATCGGATTTGAAGGCCAATGCGGCGACAGAACGTTTAGAAAGATTAGGTGCCCGGATTTTTTATAACCATTCTGGAGATCACGTCGGTGATGCTGATGTAGTTGTTATTTCCAGTGCCGTCCACGGAGACAATCCTGAAGTTGTCTATGCCAAAGAAAACAATATTCCGGTGGTTCCCGCGCCATTATGCTTGCCGAGCTGATGAGACTGCGCAACGGAATTGCTATTGCCGGAACACATGGAAAAACAACAACAACTTCTTTGGTTACCTCCATTCTCAAGACAGCAGGATTTGATCCGACTTTTGTGATTGGAGGTAGATTGAATGCTGCGGTTCCAATGCAAAATTAGGGAAGGGGCAGTTCATCGTGGCCGAAGCTGATGAGTCTGACGCTTCTTTCTTGTATCTCACACCCGTAGTAGCCGTTGTAACCAATATTGATGCCGACCATATGGATACTTACGGCCATGACATCAATAAACTGAAACAGGCTTTTGTTGATTTCACAATGCGTCTGCCTTTCTATGGAAAGGCCGTTGTTTGCGTTGAGAACGACAACGTTCGTTCTATTTTGCCGAAGATTTCTAAACCGGTCATTACTTATGGATTCGGAGAGGATGCTCAGATTCGCGCCACCAATATCCGTGCCGAAGGCACCCAGATGAAATTTACGGTGGAAACTTCTAAGTTCCCTGTAAAACCGTTTGAAATTCAATTGAACCTTCCGGGAATGCATAACGTTCTGAATGCTCTTGCCGCAATTGGTGTTTCTCTTTCCGTGGAGGCTCCGGTTAAGGCTATTCAGCAGGCATTGACAGAATTTACTGGCGTGGGAAGAAGGTTTTCTATTTGGGGGGAAGCAACGACCAAAGAAGGAAAGAAATATTTGGTGGTTGATGATTATGGTCATCATCCGGCTGAGATGGCGGCAACGATTAAGGCTGCTCGCGGAGCCTATCCGGGTAAAGAGCTTGTTTTGGCGTTCCAGCCACATCGCTATTCCCGAACACGCGATTGTTTCGAAGATCTCGTACGAGTGCTCTCAACAGTCGATAAGCTGATTCTTGGTGAAGTTTATCCGGCAGGGGAAGAACCGATTGTTGGTGCCGACAGTCGCAGCCTTTGCAGAGCTATCAGAGTGGCAGGAAAGGTAGAGCCTATTTTTGCCGCCAATCTTGAAGAAGTAGAAGAACAAATTGAAATGCACGTGTCCAATGACAGCGTTTTGCTAGTGATGGGCGCCGGCAGTATTGGAGGTATCCCGTCTAAATTAATGGCTAAAGGAAAGAATTATGGCAAGTAAAGAAAAAAAATTAGGCAGAGTTGTTGTTGTCATGGGCGGAACGTCTGCAGAAAGAGAAGTCTCTTTAATGAGCGGGTCGGGCGTACTTAAAGCATTACGCGATGCCAGAGTCGATGCAGAGGTTTTTGATCCTCAGGTGCAGGACATAGAAGAGCTTGTCAGCAAGGACTATGACAGGGCCTTCCTCATTCTTCACGGAAAGGGCGGGGAAGATGGCGTGATCCAAGGTTTAATGGAATATATCAAGCTCCCCTATACAGGAAGCGGCGTGTTTGCTTCTGCTATCAGCATTGATAAAGTTATGACCAAGAAGGTTTGGGAGTCAATCGGCATCCCTGTACCGAGAGGAACAACCGTAACCGCTGACAGCAACATGGCTGAAATCATTCGTTTGCTCGGTAAAAACCTGATTGTGAAGCCGAGCAAAGAAGGTTCCAGCATTGGTCTTTACCGTATCAATGACGCGACTCCGGAATCTCTTTCAGAGGCCTTGAGAAAGGCTACGGAAGACGGCATGCAGGTAATGGTCGAAGAGCTTGTGATCGGCAGAGAGCTTACTGTTGCAGTGTTAGATAAACATGACGGGCAAGGCCTTAAGGCGCTGCCGATTATTGAAATCGTGGCTCCTAAGGGCGATTATGACTACGAACATAAGTACTTCTCGGATGAGACTCAGTACATTTGCCCTGCCGCAGTCAGCAATGATGTCAGAGACGCGATTTTGGCAGCGGTAGAAAAAGCAGCTGCAGTCTTGGGAATCCAAGGATGGTCAAGAGTAGATGTCATGCTCAGACCTGACGGTAGTTTTGTTCTTTTAGAGATCAATACGGCACCGGGAATGACGCCGCACTCACTTGTGCCTTTAGCAGCTAAGACCGACGGTCTCAGCTATCAGGAATTGGTCTGCCTTGTAGCAGAAGGGGCTGCACTAAAGGGTTAGTGGATGTCCAAGTGGAGTGATAAAACTTTTAATTTCCTGACGGATTTCGTCTCGATTTTAATCATCCTCGTACTGTTGGTTTTTGCCGCCTGGTGGGCAATCCAGAAACCGGTTTTTTGGTTAAGGGGAATCGATGTTGTGGTTCACGGCAATCAAGAAGCCATCACGGCCCCCGTTGTTGCAGAAAAATTAAAAGGCAAGATCAGCGGAACTTTTTTTACGGTCGATATTTCGAAGATCCGAGATACTTTGAAAGAGATTCCTTGGGTAAAGGATGTATCCGTAAAGAGAGAGTGGCCGAATCGGCTGAAGATCTTCTTGTATCTTCATAAGCCGGTTGCGCTGTGGGGAGAACAAGAGGTTTTGTCGCAAGATGGTGTAATTTTTGAAGAAAACCAGGCGGTAGCAGAAAGCGAAGGAGAACTTCCGCATATTTACGGACCGCCTGAGCTAAGTGCAAAAATTTACCAGCAGTACTTAGATTTCGACAAAATCTGCCAACCTAGAGAATTGAAGATTGTGTCTCTGACGCTGACTCCGATGAGCGGTTGGTTTCTTGTTTTCAAGAATTCCGAAAGCAAGACTGTTGAAGTTGTTTTTAAAGGGAGCGATACAAATCAGGCTATGAGTCTGAGGCTGGAGAGAATACTGAACATGATGCCTCAGATGAAGGACCATTTGGGGACGCATCCGCGAAAAATTGACGCAAGATATACAAAAGGCGTAGCTGTTCAACGTCCGGAAATAGAACCTGAACCGGACGATTCAGACGTATTGGAAACGGAGATAAAAGATGCCAAGTAAGGCAGATGACTTAATAGCCGCGTTGGACATAGGTTCTTCTAAGATTGCCTGTGCAATTGCCCAACCGTTATCCGACAGAACTTATCGCATTGTTGGAATGGGAGTGTGCGGCAGTGTCGGCGTAAGAGAAGGTGTGGTTGTTGAAATTAATCCTTTAGTCGATGCTATTCGACAAACAGTAGAAGAAGCTGAAAAGTCTGCCGATGTGAATATATCGAGAGTGGCTGCGGGCATTTCAGGTACCCATATCATGTCAGACAATGTCCATATGACGGTCGTGACGCGCAGAGGCGAGATTGAACAGTCTGACGTGGATGAAATCTTCAGAAACGTTCAGCAAACTAGTTTGCCGCCGTCAATGCGGTATCTCCAAGTTCTGGCCGAGGAGTATGCTATTGATTTTAAATGGGGATATCACCGTCCGGTCGGTATGGACGGCAATCGTTTGGATGCCAAACTGCATGTAATTACGGCTCAGACCTCTCCTTGCCAGAACATTGGTAAGGCAATTCGAAGAAGCGGTCTGGAGCTCATCGAAAGCCGTTTGAACTTTAATCCGCTGAGTTCTGCTTCTGCTGTTCTTACACAAGAAGAAAAGAATCTTGGTGTGATTTTGATCGACCTTGGGGCTGAGTTAACCGAGGTTGCGGTTTATTACGGCAATGCTGTCCAGTACACGGCGGTATTTCCAGGAGGCGGAGAGTCTTTGACTAATGAGATTTCTATCAAGACGCAATTGTCCAAAATCGATGCAGAAAATCTCAAAGTATCTATGGGGCACGTCCGTTTTGACCCGCATTGCGACAAAAACGATTCTTATGATTTACCGTCTTACGCAGGGTTTGCGCATGAACATAACCGAGTGTTGACAAGACAAGCTCTCTCGGGAATTATTGATATGAAATTGCGCGACATTCTTGAGGCGATTTACAACCGTCTGCGAGATAAGAACCTTCGTCACTTGATTTCTTACGGCGTGGTTCTGACCGGCGGCGGTGCACAGCTCAAGGGTATAGAAAGGCTGGTAAGAGAAGTGTTCAGCGGATATATGGCTGGCGGATATATCAATGTTCGAATCGGTTATCCGATTATTGAGTACGAAACAAATATTTTTTATTCACCTAATAAATTCTCAACGGAGACACTGCCTGAGAAACTAGCGGGAGTTTCATCTCCCGAATATGCCACTTTATTTGGTTATCTGGCCGACGAAACTGCCAGATATTACGGAGGAGGCGGAGCGCCACGGAAGAAGGGCGGGCTTACAACGGTAAAAAATATGTTGAAAAGCTGGTTTACAGGAAACTTTTAGGAAATTCATTTTCCTAATAGAATTAAGAAGTTTTAATGTGGGTAAAGCCGCATAAATTTGGAGTAGCAGATGGCGTTTGAAATGATGGAAAACGGCGAAAGCGGTGCACTGATTAAGGTAATTGGTGTCGGCGGAGCCGGTGGCAATGTAATTAACAATATGATCCGTAAGCAGGTCAAAGGCAATGTGGTGTTCATTGCTGCTAATACGGATCGACAGGCCTTATCCCAAAGTGAAGCAGAAGTACAAATCCAACTTGGGCACACTGGTTTAGGTGCCGGCAGTAAACCGGAAGTCGGCCAGCAGGCAGCCAATGAAGCTCGCGAAGAAATTGCCGACGCTTTGCGCGGCGCAAACATGGTTTTTATTACAGCCGGAATGGGCGGCGGTACAGGAACCGGTGCAGCTTCAATTGTGGCCGAAGTGGCTCAAGAATTGGGCATTCTTACCGTTGCCGTTGTTACCAAGCCGTTCTCTTTTGAAGGCAACCGCCGCATGAGAAATGCTGAGGCTGGTATTAAAGCTTTGAAGGCTCGCGTACATTCCTTGATCATTATTCTTAACGACAAGCTCGAAATGGAGCTTGGTGAGGACGCCACCATCGGGGAATGTTTTGCCCGTGCTGATGAAGTTCTGTACAACGCCGTGGCCGGTATTTCCGAAATTATTCAGGCTCCTGGCTTGGTCAATGCCGACTTCGAAGACGTTCGAACTGTTATGAGCGAACGAGGTACCGCCATGATGGGATCCGCAGAAGCTGAAGGTCAAGACAGGGCACTCCAGGCAGCTTCTCAAGCCATCAGCTGCCCGCTGCTTGAAGAGTTTGATGTTAAGGGTGCGCGCGGTGTACTGGTCAACATTTCGGGCAGCCAGGCTGTCAAGATGTCTGAAATCCGTATGGCCATGGAAACTGTGCGCAACTTCGCTGATCCTGATGCCAATATTGTGTTCGGCAGTGTTTATGACGATTCTCTCGGAGATAAGATTCGCGTTACCGTTATTGCTACAGGCTTGGATCAGGATTCTATCGATCCTAGCTATACCATCCCAACTCCTCAGCCGACAGCTGCTCCTCAGAACCAGGCAGCCGGCTTATGGAAGCCGCAGGCCCATACTGATCCGATTCCTCCTGCAGCCATGGGAGTTGACCTCTTTGGTCAGCCAGAGAAACCTGCAAAACCGGTTAAAGAGCCTCAGCCAGTTGTCCAGGAAACTTCGGTTAATCCGTTCGAAATCAGAAATCCTACCGGATTTTCGAATCCGTTAAAACAGCAGCCGTCTGCCCCTTTCTCCACCCCTGAAATCAGAGAATCGGTTCAACAGCCGGCGCCTGTGCAGGTCGAAGAAATCGCTGAAGTCAGAGTCAATGTTATGCCAGAACCAAAGCAAGTGGTTCAGCCTATTCAGCAACCTGCAGCTGCGCCCCAGTCGAATGCACCGAGCTTTGTTTCTCAATTTTCTCAGACGCAGGCTTCTGCTTCTCAGCCGGTTCAGCCGGAACCGCAAGTTCAGAGAGCCGCTGAGCCGCGCCCTCCTCAACATCCTCAGCAGGATCAAGGAGCTCATAGCCCTTTTGGGGCGGCTGGAGCATTTTCAAGACCAATCGCACAACCCGATGACAGCTTCCAAGTGCCTCCAGCACGCAAAGACAATACAATTTTCGGCATGATGAACAGCGGTATGGGCTTCAACCAAGGGGGTTTTGCCAGTTTGAATCCTCGTAATGGACAAGGCAGCGGACTATGGTCTAACAACGCTTCTGTTTCTAATACAGCCGAACAGGCCCAGCAGGAAGAAGAAAAGCCGCAGTTCGAACATGAAATCCCGGCCTTTCTTAGAAAGAAGAACTAATCCAAGGAACCGAATTCAGTGATTAGACAGAGAACGATTAAAAAAGCTTTTGAAACTGTCGGTATCGGCTTGCATTCCGGACGCAAAGTTAAATTAGCCTTGCGCCCGGCCCCTGTCGATACCGGGATTGTTTTCCGAAGAATTGACTTGAATCCGCCGGTTGCAATTAAAGCCGAACCGGAAAGAGTCAACGATACCCGTATGGCAACGACTCTGGATAAAGGCCAAGCCAAGATTGCGACGATTGAGCATCTTATGAGTGCTTTATCCGGACTTGGCATTGACAACTGCTACGTAGAAGTTGACGGTGCTGAGGTTCCAATCATGGACGGTTCCGGTGCATCCTTTGTTTTCTTGATTAAAGCGGCAGGCGTTGAAGAACAAGACGCACCAAGGAAATTTGTTCGTGTTAAAAAGTCAATTGAAATTCACGCCGGCGATAAGTGGGCATCTTTAGAACCGTTTAACGGTTATAAGCTGTCCTTTGCCATTGATTTCGGTCATCCCGCTATTGATGCAACAGCACAGTTTGTTGAAGTTGACTTTGACAACCATACCTATATCAACGATGTCGCCAAAGCCCGGACTTTTGGATTCGTCAATGATTTGGAAATGCTCCGCTCGTATGGGCTGGCTCAGGGGGGTACATTAGATAACGCCGTGGTGATGGATGACTATCACGTCCTTAATCCGGACGGCCTTCGTTCCAATGATGAGTTTGCCAAACATAAGCTCCTTGACGCCATGGGAGATCTTTATGTTTTAGGCCATCCTCTCGTTGCTCATTACAAGGCCTTCAAGTCCGGTCATGATTTGAACAATAAGCTTCTCAGGAAACTGTTGTCTGAACCGGACAGCTGGGAATTCGTGACTTTTGAAGATAGCTCAAAGGCCCCTTCTGCCTTTACCAACGCACTTGTTATTCCAAGTATCTGATCATTTGTTCTTCTGATACTTTTCAAAAGGACTTTAGACGCCAAAAACAAAGGGATGCCTGATGGCATCCTCTGCGATTTTTAGGTTGGTTCTAGCCTTAATAGAGGCCGATAAGTTTCCACCAAAGCATGCCGCTGGCAAAAACAATCAGAACGTTAATGGTCACCAGTACAAAGTTGATGCCGTAAAACCGAGGTCTTTCAAAGTAGCCCTGGCCGTAATAGATCGGGCCTGGTCCGCCGGCGTATTCGGTGATTCCCCACATAAAGTTCGAGAAGATTGCAAAACAGATTGCAACCATCATCGGAGGGGCGCCTGCGCCGATCGCAACCATAGAGAACGGAACGTACATGGCTGCAACATGGCCTGATGCAGTGGCAAAGACATAGTGAAGGTAGATGTACAGGAAGCCGAGAAGGATGAACGCAACCATCCAGTCCATGCCTGTGAGCATGGAAGCAAATCCTGCGCTCATCCATTTAATAAAGCCTAAAGAGGTAAGACCGGTTGCTAAGGAAATAATGATGCCGAACCAAACTACGGTGTCCCAAGCTGCTTTATCGTTTAAAACGTCTTTCCAATTAACTGCTCCGGTCGCAAACAAGAAAGCAGCAAGAGTGATAGCGATGGCATTGGCGTTGTAACCAGTCCACATCGTCGTTCCCCAACCTAATAACGCGATGATGAAACCGAGAGCAACTTTCTTTTCTTGCGAGGACATGGGACCCATTGCAAAAAGCTGTTCTTTGCCCATGACTTTGGCTTCGGGAGTTTTTTTTAAGCCGGGATCGAGAATCTTGTAAGAAAGAAGAGGCATCACGAAGAAACAAATCATGGATGGCACAACGGCAGCCCAGAACCATCCAATCCAAGAGAGCTCGAGGCCCAGACCTTCTTTAGCAAGTGTCGCGCACAATGGATTCGCAGCCATACCAGTCATGAACATAGCGCCGGTGATCGGTGTGAACTGAAAGCAGGTCATGGTTAAGAACTCACCGAGCCGTTTCTGCTTCGGACCTGGTTCACTGTCGAGCACTTGGTTAATAGACTTTGAAATTGGCAGAATGATACCGCCGGAACGGGCTGTCACACTCGGCATAGCAGGCGCTAAGAACAAATCTGCCAGGCCCAGAGAGTAAGCGATGCCAAGTGAAGAACCGCCGAATAAAGAAAGCGTCTTGTAGGCAATGCGTCGGCCGAGTCCAGACTGGACAAAGCCTAAAGACAGAACATAAGCGGCAAAAATCATCCATACTGTGCCGGAGGCAAACCCGGATAAAGCCGCTTTGAAAGTCAGCGTATTTGTAAAAATACAGACCGCCAAAGAAATGAACATAATAGCGCCTGAAGGAAGCGGAGCGCAAAGAATACCGACAATAGTTGCAACAAAGATGGCAAACATATACCAAGCTTCAGGTTTTAGGCCTTCCGGTACCGGATATAACCATATGAGTAAACAGACGAGGACAGGAGTTACCGCCTGCCACAGCTTGATTGAACGTTGAGGCATACAAATACCTTTGAATTGAGATTCGGCTGCATATACCGCAGCCGGATGAAAGGAAATTATTTGGAATACTTGGCAAGAACTCGATCGACGAATTCCGGAGCTAATCCGATGTAAGAGTGAGGATTGAGCATGTGATCAATTTCCTCTTCCGTAAATTCTTCCTTGACTGCCGGAGTATTCATCAGCACATCTTTGAACGGAATTTCTTTTTCGTAAGCTTCCATGGCGCCTTTGTAGATGATTTCATGCGCAGTCATGCGGCCAAGACGCGGAGCCATATGCATCATGACGCATTCACTCATCATGAGGCCTTTTTGTTTGAAAAGATTTCGTTCCATGTGCTGCTCATAAACAATCAAGTTTTTGAGAATGTTCTTGGACTTTTCGAGAGCAGCTGCCATCAAGTGACAGGCGCGCGGAATGGCTTCCCATTCGGACAGGAAGCAACCCCAGTCTCTTTCATTTTCACTAATCATCGATTCAACGATAGATGGTGCTATAGAGCGGACGTTGCGAAGAAGAGCTAAAACGTTTTCAAGAACGGCAGGATTGCGTTTGTGGGGCATCGTAGAGGAACCGACTTTGCCCATGAAGAAAGGCTCTTCAAGTTCGAGAATTTCTGTTCTCTGAAGAGTCAGAATCTCATGGATGATGCGGCCGAGAGTTCCGGCACAAAGAGCTAAAACGGAAACAAACTCTGCCTGATTATCTCGAGCAACGTGCCATGCAATTGTAGGAACATTGAGACCGAGAATTTCCATCATTCTCTTCTGCACTGCAAGTCCGTGTTCGGGCTGGGAAGCTAGAGTCCCAACGGCCCCAGCCATTTCACCAACAAAAACTCGGTCTTGGATCTGTTCTAAGCGTTCGATATCACGTCCGAGCTCATCTACCCAGATTGCGGCTTTGTAGCCGAAAGTAATCGGAAGAGCGTGTACGACGTGAGTTCTGCCGGACATAACGGTGTTGCGGTGCTTTTTGGCAAGGTCTAAACAATATTCTTGGCAAAGCTTCATATCACGAAGGATGATTTCATAGGCATCTTTTTCAAGAAGAACAATACCTGTGTCAACAATGTCTTGGCTGGTCGCGCCCCAGTGAACGAACTCTCCTGCATTGTCAGGAAGGACTTTCTTGAAGGCTTTCAGTAAAGGAACAATAGTGATGGAGCTTTTATAGAACTCTCCGATTGAAGGAATATCCAGAAGCTCGGCTTTGGCGTATTTCTGGATGATGTCAGCTTTGTCTTTTGGGATAATTCCGAGTTCGCCTTGAGCCTTTGCAAGAGCGGCTTCGGTGTCAAGCCATTTTTGAACCCAGGCTTCGTCACTCAGAGTTTTCCTCATTTCATCGGTGCTGAACATGCATCCATGGATTTGGCTGTCGATAGCGGTAGAAGGCACTTTAATCTCCTGTGGAAACTTAACAATGAATGTGCTTTGGTCATTGTGCTGGAGATAGAATATGTACGTACAAAAGAATGAATTTGTTTTGATACTGATCAAACTTTTCCGAGGTTAAGGTTTATTTTCTTTTTAAAAATTAAATAGTTGTGATATGTTGGCAAACAAATAAGACATATTATGTCGGCAACAAATAGAAGAAGCCTTCTCTCCCAGCGAGATCTCTAAAAATGGATATGGTTTCGTGACTATTTCATTCCTACAAAAGAGGCATCATGAGAAAAAAATTGTGGCAGGAAGTCTCGGAAAAGCTGGTTGCTAAGATTACAAGCGGTGATTGGCCTGTGGGCTCGATCATCCCGGGAGAGATTGAGCTCGCCGAGCAGCTCTCAGTCAGTCGGGATACAGTTAGGAAAGCGCTGGATGCCTTGGTAAAAGCAGAATTGGTTGAGAGGCGTCCACATATTGGAACTCGAGTTAAAAGCAAAGTCCAAAACGGTAAATTTCTTCATGAACTCTCTGATATTCGTGCGATTGACTACTACGGTAATCAATTTCCGCGGCTTATAGAAGCGACGGAGGATGTGATCGTAACAAAAGAGCTCTCTGAACAGCTCTGTTTAACCGAAAATGAGCCATGGGTCCGATTTAAAAATATTCGCGTGGCCGATAAAAACTTAAATGAGCCGGTGGTTGTAACCTATGTTTACGTCAGAAAAAGCATGGCCTATGTGGCTGAAGAAGCTAAAAGACATCCGAGGGAACTTATTGTTTCTTTGATTGAAGGTTTTCTAGACATTGAATGTGCGGAAGTAAGGCAAACTTTTTCGGCGGTCGTGATGAGCCCTGACGTAGCCGAGCACTTCAATTCGAAACCAGGAGTTCCCGCTTTGAAGATTGTTCGATGCTATTTGGACCGGGAAGGAAATACCATAACTGCCTCTGAATCTTTTCATCCCGCAGAACGTTTTGCCTTCACTGTCGTTAATCGCAAAAAGCATTCTTTTGGCTTTTTGTCATGATTTCTTGAAATTGAAAATCAAGGAGGATGCTTTCACTGCTTGAGTTGCACAACTTTGCCTATGACTTTTAAGGTTGTAATTCCGTTTAGCATCAATGCATTTTCTACTTCCGGCTTGATCGACGCAAATTTCGTGAGAAAAGCAGGGTGAGGAAAGAGAACATTTAAAACGAGAACATTCTCGTAAGCGAAGTTTGGATCTTCGTTTGGGTCGATATCGTAAGGATTATTGTCTTTTTTTCTAACGGTCTCCTGAGTCAGAAAACACTGAGCTCCGGTGATCTCCATACCCAAATTCATTTGTTTGCAAATAGGGTTGATAATGCGCGCGATTCTGTTGGCTAATTCAGCATTCATGACCGCAACTCCAATAGGAGTTCTCTTCAATCTGTCATAGGCAGAAATTTTTCTTTTTGCAAATGGAATCATTGCGTTACGGAAATAGTTAGAAAAGATTTTTTCAACAAGTTTTATCAATCATAGTTAAATTCACATTTACCGACAAGAAGTAGCAAGATAGAGTGTAAAATCACCGAGTTTATATGTGAGAAATCGGGTGTCAGGGTTCTGTGTTGACGCCCTCAATTAAAAGAGAATACTGAATGGCTAGTTTTCTGACGAAGATTTTTGGAAGTCGCAACGACAGACTTATCAAACAATATCGCCGTAAAGTTGAAGAAATTAACAAACTCGAACCTTCAATTAAGGCTCTGAGTGACGAAGAATTAAAGGCCAAGACCGTTGAGTTCAGGAAAAGACTTGCTGACGGAGAAACCTTAGACAAGCTTTTACCTGAAGCCTTCGCTGTAGTAAGAGAGGCCAGCTGGCGCGTTCTAGGGATGAGACATTTCGACGTACAGCTCATCGGCGGTATGGTTTTGAATGACGGCAAGATTGCTGAAATGAGAACCGGTGAAGGTAAGACTCTTACTGCAACTCTAGCCGTCTATTTGAATGCTCTGCCCGGCAAAGGCGCACACGTCGTTACTGTTAACGACTATTTGGCAAAGCGTGACGCTGAATGGATGGGCAAGGTTTATAACTTCTTGGGCATGTCGGTCGGTACCATTCTCTCTAACCAGCCGAATGCAGAAAAACAGGCCGCTTATCAAGCAGATATTACTTACGGAACCAATAACGAATATGGTTTCGATTATCTGCGCGACAACATGGAATATGACGTCAACGCCAGACGCCAAAGAGGTCTCTTCTTTGCAATCGTCGATGAAGTGGACTCCATCTTGATCGACGAAGCAAGAACACCACTGATTATTTCTGGTCCTGCCGAAGGCAAGACAGACGTTTATGTCCAGATCGATAAGATTCCGGATCAGCTGACTCGACAGAAAGAAGAAAAAGGCGAGGGCGACTATTGGGTGGATGAGAAGGCTCATACCGTTCAGTTGTCTGAAGCCGGTCACGAAAAAGTTGAAGCAATTATGAGCAGAATGGGCCTTCTTCCTGAAGGACAAAGCTTGTATTCTCCTCAGAACATCATGCTTCTCCACTATCTCAATGCAGCATTGAGAGCTCATACAATCTTTATCAAAGATCAGCACTACGTCGTTCAGAACGGTGAAGTCATTATCGTTGACGAATTTACCGGCCGTTTGATGCAGGGCAGAAGATGGTCCGACGGTCTTCACCAGGCGGTTGAAGCTAAGGAAGGCGTGAAGATCCAACAGGAAAACCAAACTTTTGCCTCCATTACTTTCCAGAACTACTTCCGTATGTACGAAAAGCTCTCCGGCATGACCGGTACTGCTGATACGGAAGCATACGAATTCCAGGAAATTTACGGCCTGGAAACTGTTGTTATTCCGACTCACCGCCAGATGATTCGTGATGACCAACAGGATAAGGTTTACAGAACTGCAGCTGAGAAATATAAAGCTATTCTCGATGACGTCAAAGATTGCTACAAACGCGGACAGCCGGTTCTTGTAGGTACTACATCCATTGAGAATTCTGAGCTCATCAGCCACATGCTTGACAAAGAGGGCATTCCGCACAATGTTCTGAATGCTAAGCAGCATGAAAAAGAAGCTCAGATCGTGTTAGAAGCCGGTCGTCCCGGTATGGTCACCATTGCTACCAATATGGCTGGCCGCGGTACCGATATCGTGCTTGGCGGCGGTATCAGCAAAGCTGTTTCCGAAGTAGAAAACAATCCGAATCTCACTGCTGACGAAAAGAAAGCTCAGATTGATGCCATCAAGAATCAATGGCAATTGGATCATGAGAAAGTAGTTGCCCTCGGCGGTTTGAGAATTATTGGTTCCGAGCGTCACGAATCAAGACGTATTGATAACCAGCTCAGAGGCCGTTCCGGCCGTCAAGGCGACCCGGGAAGCTCCAGATTCTATCTTTCTATGGAAGATCCTCTCTTGAGAATCTTCGCCGGTGAAAAGATGCAGGCTTTGATGAACAAACTTCGTCTCCCTGAGGGCGAAGCTATTGAAGCCGGTATTGTTTCTCGTTCTATCGAAAGCGCCCAGCGTAAGGTTGAATCCAGAAACTTCGATATTCGTAAACAGCTTCTTGAATACGACGACGTTGCCAATGACCAGCGCCGCGAAATCTATGTTTTGAGAAATGAAATTCTTGAAAACAAAGATGTGTCCGGCCCGGTTAAAGAACTCAGGGACGGCTTCTTCACTTCTTTGTTCCGCAGCTATGTCCCGGAAGACACAGTTGAAGAACAATGGGATCTCGACGGTCTTGAAAAAGTGCTTAAGGAAGAATGGAACCTTGATCTTCCGCTGAAAGCTACTCTTGAAAAATCTGAAAGTTCTGACGATCAAGAACTTTTGGATATGGTTATTAAGGCCTCTAATGAGGTCTATGACGGTAAAGTTGCTTTGGTCGGTAAAGAGGCATGGCAAGAATTTGAAAGAAATGTTCTTCTTCAGTTCTTGGATCAGCATTGGAGAGAACATCTCAGCCAGCTCGATATGCTTCGTCAAGGCATTCATTTACGCGGCTATGCTCAGAAGCAGCCTAAGCAGGAATACAAACGCGAAGCGTTCGAATTGTTCAGTGCTCTTCTCCAGACTGTCGGTGAGGATGTCACAAGAGTTCTGATGAACGTTCAGATCCGCCAGCCGACTCCTGAAGAACAGGCCCAGCAACAGGCTATGCAGGCTCAGGAAGCTCACGTTGATGAGTCCGAAGGTCAGTTGAAGGGACCAATGTTCGAACAAGAAGCTGAGGAAGCAGAGAAATTTGCTCATGTAGGCAGAAATGATCCTTGCCCGTGCGGAAGCGGCAAGAAGTTCAAAGACTGCCACGGAAAACTGAAATAATGGTTTTTCTTTAAGAAGCCGGCCTTATGGTCGGTTTTCTTTTTATACAATAAAAAGATCACTTTAAAAAGGAAAAAACATGGCAGTCAATCTTAAGGCTCCCGTCGCTGAAGACATTCTCCCGGTTTCCGGGGTGGTTCTAGGAACCGCTGAAGCTGGTATCAAGAAAGTTGGCAGAAAAGATTTAATGTTGATGGAACTAGCTCCCGGATCAAAGGTCGCTGGGGTCTTTACAAAGAATCGATTTGCAGCCGCTCCGGTACAGATTTGCAGAGAACACTTGCTTGAGACTAATGACATCCGAGCAATTGTGGTTAACACAGGATGCGCTAATGCCGGTACCGGTTTGACCGGTTTGCACGATGCAGAAGAAACCTGCCAGGCCGTGGCTGATATCTTTAACACGCTTCCGATTAAGGTTCTTCCTTTCTCAACAGGCGTGATCATGGAACCGCTGCCAATGACAAAACTTTTGACCGGTATCCCCAAAGCAGCTCAGAATATGGGCAGAAACAATTGGATTGATGCTGCCAGAGCGATCATGACAACGGATACGGTGCCAAAGGCTGCTTCCAAGAGAGTTGAGCTGGATGGGGTTGAGATTACCGTTACTGGCATCAGCAAAGGTTCAGGAATGATTGAACCGAATATGGCAACAATGCTCGGCTTTATTGCTACAGATATCGGAATGTCTGCTGAGCTCGTTCAGGATACAGTTCGTGCTGTTGCAGATGCTTCATTCAACCGCATCACAGTGGACGGCGATACTTCAACGAATGACTCCTTTATTCTTATTGCGACCGGCCGCGCGGATTGCCCTCCGATTGAAAGCGATGAAGATCCTAGATACAACGATCTTCTTGATTCTTTAATTGAAGTGGCTCAGAAATTGTCTCAGTCCATGATTCGAGACGGAGAGGGTGCTACTAAATTCATTACGATTACTGTTGACGGTGCAAAGAACGAAGCGGAAGCTCTTAAAGTGGCTTACGCTATTGCTCACTCTCCTTTAGTCAAGACAGCCTTCTTTGCTTCCGATCCTAACCTCGGAAGAATTTTGGCTGCGGTCGGAAACTCTCGTATCGATGACTTGGATGCCAATAAGATTTCTTTATGGCTTGATGACGTCCTTGTTGCCAAGAATGGAGGCCGTTATGCCTCTTATCGAGAAGAAGACGGCCAAGCCGTTATGAATAAGCCGGAAATCTTCGTCACCGTCAATCTCGGAAGAGGAGAAGCCAGCGAAACAGTGTGGACAACTGATCTTTCTCACGATTACGTTTCCATTAATGCCGATTACCGCAGCTAATTGTCTATGAGCCAAAGAAAAGAGTTTTATGAAAGGTTTGGTCACTTCATTGAAAAGATCGAACCTCTTCTGCCCTCTTCTCCTGATGAGATTGACTGGTCTAAACCAGCCTTTCGTTGGAGACAGAAAAGTTATTTCGGCGTGGAATTAGGAACTCTGGAACCTATCGTAGAAGTAGCTTTCGTTGATCCAAAAAACATTCAGAACGTCGAAAGACAGAAGGAGATCCTTTTATCGAATACCGAGCAGTTTGTGAAGGGACTGCCGGCAAACAATGTATTGCTGACGGGTGCAAGAGGAACCGGAAAGTCTTCATTGATTCGTTCGTGTTTGTCTAAGTTCTATCCTGAGGGCTTGCGTCTGATCGAAGTCGATAAGGCGGATCTGAAGTATTTGGGAGAAATAACAGCTTTAGTTCGGACTCGCCCGGAGAAGTTCATTATTTTCTGTGATGACTTGTCCTTTGAGCCCGGAGAGGCGGCTTATAAGGCTTTAAAAGCGATTCTTGACGGTTCTATCTCGGCCTCGAGCGAGAACATGATTATCTATGCAACTTCCAACAGGCGTCATTTAATGCCTGAAAAGATGCAGGACAATTTGGCCTGCGGCATGGATGAAACTGGATTAATTCATCCTGCGGAAACGGTGGAAGAGCAAATGTCCTTGTCCGAAAGATTTGGACTTTGGCTCAGTTTCTATCCTTTCAGTCAGGAGGAATTCCTGAGGATTGCAGAAGGTTGGACAAGACACTTTAATGGGCCAATCAATGAAGAATGGAAGGTAGAAGCTTTGCAGTTTGCCTTACAAAGAGGCTCTCGCTCCGGCCGAGTCGCTTATCAGTTCGCAAGAGATTGGACCGGCAGAAATAAGCTGAAGAATGACAAATAAGAAGTTTACGGAAGTTGTAGTTGCGGCACTAATCAACAAGGAAGGAGAAATTCTTCTTTCTAGCCGTCCCGAACCAAAGGTTTACGCAGGTTACTGGGAGTTGCCGGGCGGTAAAGTTGAAGAAGGGGAGGATCTTGCACAGGCGCTTTCCCGAGAACTTGAAGAAGAGTTAGGAATAATTCCTAAAGATTTTAAAGAGGTGGACTGCGAAGAATTTTCCTATCCCCACGCAGATGTTCGCCTGCATTTTTTCAGATGTACTGACTGGGAAGGGAGCATCACTTGTAAAGAGGGACAGGACTACGGGTTCTTTTCTGAGAATAATCTTCCTGCTCCCATTCTACCGGCAACAGTGCCCTTGTTGCCTTCTTTGATTAATGCTCAATAGATTTTTTGGTATGGATTTTCCCTTTTGCCAAAGAATCTTTTGAGATATCCAGATCATCATCGCCTTCAATGGGACGTCCGTGAATTACGTAATCCTCATTAGCCCATGCGCCTAAATCAATAATTTTGCATCTCTCACAGCAAAATGGGCGCCATGGGTTCTTATCTGAATACTCAGTCATTTTTCCGCACTGCGGACATTTAACTTGAATAGCCATTTTCTTTAAATATTGCAGATTCCCAATTTAAACGGAATATCTTGAGAAATTGCGCCGGTGACGGCGGGTTTATTAAAAGATACCGGGATAAAGCGTACGGAGAGCATGTACCGGTTTGCAGAGACTTTCGGAACAACCTCGTATTTTGGGTCTACGTAAATTTGCAAAAGTGTGAAGGTTTTGCCCTGAAGATCTTTCTGATACCCACCTTTTTCAGCAATTGCTTCGGTAACTTCAGCACTTCCTCTAAGAAGTTTAAGAATTAGGTCGATCCCTTGGTGATAAGGTTTTAAGGGAGTTATCCAGCCTTGAAGGTCGGCTTTTCTTCTTTCTGCCGGTAAATTAAGCCAATGGTGGTATATAGGGAGATCAAACTCGCATGTGCCGGCAGGAATGGAAGATCGCTGAGCGAGAAGCTTAAGGAATTCGTTTAAAGTCGCTAAATGAGAGATTCGGATTCCGACACTAGTAAGAGCGGAGCGGCAAGCCTGAATCTCGTTGAGAGTGTTCTTAAGAGAAGACTGATCGACATTTGGACTGGAGGCAAGAGGAGACAAATAGACTCTAAATCTTTCTAATTCCTGCAAAATATCATTCTTTTGATCTCCTCGGTTTGTTACTTCTTGGATTTCAAAATATTTTCGTATTGCAGCCTGATGATCTTGCGGGAACTCCTGTTCGGCAAACCATTCCAATTGTTTAAAGAGATAAGAAAGTCTCAGAAAAGTACGAGTCTTTTCTGTAGACGGAAACTCATATCTCAAAAGATCATTACTCATGTGTTCTGTGACCCTATGCACCACTTAATAATTTAGCATACCGCTAGGACTAAATATTAAAAATCAAGTCGCCGAGCATATAAATAAAGTGAATCGATAAAGCTTCGCATTCTAAATAACAAAAGTAAGACAGAAGTAAAGGTCGTCTCATTTAAACCGATTTTGAGCAGGCTCCAGATAGCTTTAAATAGATTTGGTGTAAGCGCAGAATCTCTTTTTTGAGGTACTCTCTCTCTCCGTAATTGAAAAGCACATCGTCTGCGAAAGATAGTTTGTCCCGAATTGAAGACTGGCTATTGATGATTTTTTGTATTTCTGTCGGTCCAAGTCCGTTTCTAAGTTCCACTCTGCGGATTTGTTCTTCTTTCGGACAGTCCACTAAAAGAATTCTATCGCAAATCCGGATCCAACTTGAATCTTTATTCATCAAAGGGACAGCGAGGATGGAGTAGGGGCCGTCTAAGTTTTGAATTTGACGTTTAGCTTCTTCACGGATAAGAGGATGCAGAATGCTTTCGAGTTTCTTTCTTTCATTGGATGAGTTAAAGACTTTTGTTCTCATAAATTTTCTATCCATGCTTCCGTCAAGGGCAATAGATTGCGGGCCAAAGTTTTCTAAGATCAAAGAAATTGCACTTCCGCTCGCAGCTGTTAAATTCTGAGAAATAACATCGGTATCAATAATTTTTATGCCAAGCTCCGCAAAAAGATCGGAGACCGTTGTTTTGCCAGATCCGATTCCGCCAGTTAGTCCGATTAACAAAGCTGCACCTTAGATGTTTAGATAGTTGACTAATTGTAGTCGAGGGAAAACGGGATGGACCAGCAACGAGTTCTCGTAGGACCGGCACTCGCTGAAGAGTAAGGAGAAAAGCGGCCTATGGCTCTCTCAATCCTGATAAGGAAATCAGCATCTGCACTCTTCAATACAAGGATTTTCTGAGAAAATATCAATATCCTCAACCCTTAGATTAAAAAACAAAATATGCTCTACTGCCTTTACTATAGCCCGTGCGGAAGCACGCAAGAGTACGCCGTCAAGGTTGCCGAGACCCTCGGCCCGAATCCTATTTACGTCGATCTAACACGTTCTGATGGACGTCTCGACTTTCAGAGAGAAGACATTGTTATTTTTGCAGCGCCGGTTTACGGCGGACGGCTTCCGGTTCCTTTGGTAGAAAAGTTAGAGCGCATGCGAGGCGATCAATCACACGTAATAACTATGGTTGTTTATGGAAATCGAGCTTATGACGATGCTTTATTGGAACTAAATAGCATTCTTGTTGGTGACGGCTTCGAGGTGTTCGCCAGTGCTGCGTTTGTGGCCCGACATGTTTTCCATCCGGAGGTTGCTGCTGACAGACCGGATAAACAAGACTTCCAGGAAGCAGAGGCGTTTGCTAACCGCGCAAAATACAAATACGATGAGATGGATTACTCTGAGCCAAAAGTGCCTGGCTCAAAGCCATATCGAGAATTTGCCGGAATGCCGGTGGCACCGATAGCTGATCCAGCCTCTTGTTTCAAATGCGGGACTTGCGCGACCAACTGTCCCGTTGGAGCCATTTCAAAAGAAGATCCGACTCAGACTGATGCCCTGAAATGTATTGATTGTATGCGTTGTGTGCAGAACTGTCCTAGTCAAGGAAGAGTTCTTCCGCAAAAAGTGCAGGAAATGCTCTTAGCAAAACTTTCTCCTTTGGCCGGAGTGAGAAAAGCTAATGAGTTTTTCTATTGATTAACCAAACAAAAGGCCGACGGTTATTCGACTCGTCAGCCTTTATTCTTAATTCAGAACTGTTGAATTAGAAGTTCTTTTCCTGCAATTGGAAGTAGGCTTGCGGGTGGCTGCAAACCGGGCAAACTTCTGGAGCTTTTGGGCCCATTACCAAGTTGCCGCATTCTCTGCATTGCCACATAACGATTTCGCTTCTTTCAAATACTTTCTGCATTTCGATGTTGTCGAGAAGCTTCAAGAAACGTTCTTCATGGTGCTTTTCGATGGCGCCAACGCCGCGGAACTTAGCTGCTAATTCAGGGAATCCTTCTTCTTCAGCTTCTTTTGCGAATGTATCATACATATCGGTCCATTCGTAGTGTTCTCCGCCGGCAGCGGCTTTGAGGTTTTCAGCTGTGTTGCCGATACCTTGCAATTCTTTAAACCAAATCTTAGCGTGAGCTTTTTCGTTGGAAGCAGTTTCTTCAAAAATGGCAGCAATCTGCTGGAATCCTTCTTTCTTAGCTACGCCTGCAAAATAGTCGTATTTGTTGCGGGCCTGTGATTCACCGGCAAATGCTGTCCAAAGATTCTTTTCAGTTTTTGTTCCTTTTAAAGACTTAGTCATGAGTTCTCCTTAGTTCGAAAGAAGTAGTTAACGGTTGGCTCATTCTACACGCTCGGCACCAAATCGTTAATACGCAAATTAGAGTATAGAAGTAATCAATTGGGAAAGTAGTTTTTGATAATTTCCGGTTTTGTTTTTTGAGAGATGTTTGTGAGGAGTTTTTTCAAGAAACACACCATAAATTCTGAATTGTCGTCGCTAATTGTTTTAGAGCTTTGCACAGTACCTGCCAACGTCTTGAAACGATTGAATTCCTTTGTTGACCATTGAGAAGGAGGAGCTTTAATTTTCTTCGGGGCAGGTTTCGCGTTGCTCAGCAATTTCAAAGCTGCAGTACGAGAATAAGGTGAATATTTAATCAAGCGCTCAATTAGAAGCGGCATGGCACTTCCATGTTGAGCCGGATTAGTTCTGTTTTTACAGTTGTTCAGTGCGAATGGAAGATGAGGAGAAAAACGATGGAAAAGATCCGGCGAAGTTTTGCTATAGCCTCTAGACTGAGACCTGAGTTTGGCAAAACAATCCTCCGGAGAGACTTGAGACTGGTATGTGACTTGCGTAAGGACATTCTCAACGTGATCGCCTTTTCCAGTTTCAACCCAAGATTTCCTTTCAATTTCTTCTTTTTGTGTTCGAGGCAGATCTTCGTCTTTAAATTTTTTACTGTGAAGTAAGAACCAATACTCAATGCATGGATTAGACCACGCTAAAAAGATCCCATCGGAATTAATTTTGGGCATTTCAGTCAGACTCTTGTAGCCTGGATGATCGTCTTTGTCGAAGACAAACCAGAGTTCCTGGTTAAAGTCATGCTTGAATTGCTTTTGCCAAAGGAAGTTATTTGTAGCCGGGATAAATTGAACTTTTGGATCGCCGCCATTGTAAGAGGAGATGGCGACATTATTGGTAAGGCCGAGGATTTTGATAATCTCCGAAAGATAAATCAGCTCGGTTTTTCCTTCGCAAAGAATGGTGAGAAACGGTATTTTCTTTTGTTTGGATTTCCATTCTCGAATAATCTGTCGTCGAATTTTCTCATCTTCCGTTTTCCATTCGAATTGATATTGTTCTTCCAGGTTTCCTTCTGACGGACAAAAGGAAATCTTGCAAAAAAGGTCTGAGCCCGGCTTTGTACTAGAGTAGACGTGGTAAGAGTTGTTGTTATTTTTCTTGAATCGCATAGGAGGTCCTTTTTCTTTATTTTGGTCACCCCTTGCGACAAATAATGTCAAGCACACGTTTAACTCTTCTAGATATTTCCCCTTATATGATAAAAAAATGCATATAGTAAGGATGATAAATTCTTCACTAAATAATTTTCTTAAGCTTCGTATGTTTGATTTTCCCATGAATATCAAAAGAAAAGAACAATAAATAATTTTGTTTCAAGAATTATTTGAAGAAATATTAAACATTTTATTGTTTAAAAAATCATCGCAATTATGGGCTCCTCAAATTAGACTGAAGAAAAAAGTTTGAGGTACCTTATGACAAATTCTCGAATTCCTTGGGGTCCTGACACGTTAGGACCAACTAGTGAAGAGGCAGCTAATGAGACCTGGCAGTATTGGCAAAACAGGATAAACAGAGCCTCTCTAGTGATGTTAAGTGAACAGAAAATTCTTTCTAAGGAGCAAACAGAGAAGATTGCAGAGGCACAGCGAGAAGCTGAGAGAGAGTTGAATGCGCCTGGGACTGCTCCAATTTTCGATATCATGCCTCTGGAGAAGCTTCTAATCAAACATTGCGGGCAGGAAGCTACGCTCATCCATACCGGAAGAAGTCGTCAGGATATTTTTGCCACACTCAACCAAGCACGTTTACGAAGAGCAGTTCTCGACACTTTTGACAGACTGAACAAATTAAGAAGGCAACTGTTAGCAGTTGCGGAACACAATGTAGAAACATGGATGCCGGCCTATACCAACGGTGTACAGGCAATGCCTATAACACTAGGTTTTTATCTCTGGGCATTTTTGGAATCGTTCGAAAGAGATGCGGCCAGAATCAAAGAGTCCTGGGTGCGCGTAAATCAGTGCGCACTTGGAAGCGGTGTCCTTGCTTGTTCAGCATGGCCTCTTTCAAGAGAAAGATTGGCCGAGTTACTTGGATTTGATGCTCCTATTATCAATGGATTGGATAGCAGTCAAGTAAGCCTTTTTGACGTTCCATTAGAAGCGGCTTCAATTGCATCCAATATCGCCGTAAGAATAACGGTATTAATACAAGATTTAGCTCAGCAGTATTCGCAGACGAGGCCTTGGATTATGTTGGATGATTCGGATGCTTATGGCTCCTCGGCAATGCCTCAAAAAAGAAATCCAGGAATCTTAAATAAGACCCGCGCGAGAGCCTCTGACGTAATTGGTGCTTCTACAAGTGCATTTTTTTAGGGCCCATAACCTCAATCTCGGGATGTATGACAACAAGGAAAGCGTGCTTGAAGATAATGCCAAGGTGTTTTCTTTGGCTGTGTCTATGTTGGCTCTTACTACCCAGGCTTTTTCCATGCTTCGCATCAATAAAGAACGTGCCTTAGAGGAATTGGAAAATGACTGGACATGCACCATGGCATTGGCTGAAGCTCTTCAAATGCACTACCAGGTGCCTTTCAGGGTCGGGCACAACTTTGCCAGTGATGTGGTGTCAAAAGGTCGCAAAAACGGTTGGTTACCTAAAAATATTCCTTTCGAAACGGTTCGAAAAAGTTATGAAGAAATAACAGAGAAATTGGAGGGAAAATCCCAGCATCTGCCACTTTCCGAGCAGGAGTTCAGAGGCTATCTCGCACCTGAAAATGTTGTGAGGTCTCGCGTTGGAACCGGAGCTCCTTCACCTACAAGTACTTCTAAAAACTTAGTTTCAATTGCCAAACAACTCGAGCAGGATGAGCTTTGGCTAAATAAGAAAAAGAAGGATCTCTCAGAGGCAGCAATCAAATTAGACGCAGAGTTTTCAAAGTTATAAACCTAATAAATCTCAGGAGATACATATGATCTGGATTGGATTAGCAATAGTTGTCGTTACTTTTTGGCTCATATATAAGAATTATGAAGCTCGTCTTGTTTTGTGCTTATCAGGCATTGTGATGGCTTTGATAGGGCAATATGTTTGCGGATCAAATGTCACATTAAGCACTGCTGTTGACGCTTTCATCAAACAGCTGGTAAACGGTGGTCTAGTGCCGACCATTGTAACAGTGATGGGCTTCGGATATGTCATGACATTCACAAAATGCTCAGATCACTTAGTCAACTCTCTGGTAAAGCCGTTGAAATACGTACCGGCGATTGTTATTCCCGGCGCAGTATTAATTACGTGGGTGCTTAACATCGTTCTTCCTTCTGCGGCCGGGATTGCCGCGGCTGTCGGTGTGCTGCTGGTACCGGCTCTAATCGCACTAAAAGTTAGGCCTGTCATGGCAGCATCTGCTGTTTTTGCTGGAACATGGGGATCGGTTGTAAGCCCGGGTTTGATGTTTAATCCCCAGATTGCTGACATTGCATTCAAAGCAAAAGAGATTGGTGCTCCTGATGCGATGATTGTTATTATGCAAGAGTTTTTGCCCTGTGCAATTGGCGCACTAGTCGTTGCCGCCGTGCTCGCTCTGATTTGTATGTTCTTGAAAGAAGGTGTGGGCTCTACTCAGTTGTCTTCCGCAGGAGACGCTTTAGAAGGAGGACTGGCAGAAGAAACCAAGAAGGATTTCAAGGTAAATCCTATCTACGCCGTTGTACCTGTTGTTCCTCTTGTTCTTCTTGTTTTGGCCTCAAAGCAAGTAGGCGTATTACCCACAAAAGTATTCTCGGTTCCGGTTTGTATGCTTATTGGAACAGCTATCGGTTTGATGGTTGCCATTATCAACAAACAAAAAATAGGCGATTGTTCCAAGCGTTTCTGCCGAGGCGCTGGAGACGGATTCTGTGATGTTGTCATCCTTATTGCCGCTGCCGCATTATTTGCTGCCGGTATGAAATCTATTGGCCTTACTGGAGCATTAGTTGACTCAATGAAGGGGTCTCAGTCAGTGGCCATGTTCGCTGCAGCAGCAGGCCCATTTGTTATGGCCGCGATCTCCGGTTCTGGAAATGCCGCTGCCTTGGCTTTTAACGAGGCTATTACTCCGCATGCAGCAGATTTCGGCTTAACTATTGTGCAGTTAGGCGCTGTTGCCCAAATTGCTGCCGGTCTCGGCCGCACCATGTCCCCAGTGGCAGGCGGCGTAATTATTCTTGCGGGATTAGCCGGAGTTAACCCAATGGAAATTGCCAAACGAACAGCGATTCCGGTTATCGTCGCCTTAGTGGTCACAACCTTCTGTATGTTTATGTTTTAAATTATTCTCTTTTTGAAAGCCTGAGCCGTCAACTGAAGCTCTCAGGCTTTCTAGTAAACAATAAAGGGAAATTTTTCTTGGACAAGCCTCTTCTGTTCGCCCTCTATTTCTCTTCTTCTCATTACATACCAATCGATAAAGGTTTGAACTCTTTTTAGTTTGTGAGCTTCTAAGGTTGTTCCAATGTAATTATCAAGATTGGGAATATGCCAGCCGTTGAGTATTGGAACCAATTTTCCGGCAAGAATTTCTTGGTAGCAGTGATGCAGAGGCATGTCCAGCACTATTCCGCAGCCTTCCAGGGCTGCTGTTTTGGCTAACAAAATATTGTTAAATCGAATTTCGGATTTCCAATGGATTGTTTCTTGGAGAGATCCTTTGACCAAGGCGGGAGAGAGAGGCCGGACTTTGCCGTTATATATCACTCCGGCGTGATCCACGAGTTGAGTAGGCGATGTTGGAGAACCATAGCGTTCCAAATAACTTGGCGCCGCACAAGGAATGAAAAGAGAGCGAGTTACCCAGTGTTCAACGAGGTGCGGATTATTGTTTGGTCCGTAATAGAGCATGACATCGCTTTGTCCGAACATTATGGCTTTTGGATCATCGTCACCTATGACATCAAAAGTCACTTTTGGGTGCAGCTTTTGGAATTCGGCAATCAATGGAACGATTTGAGTTTGAAGGAATCCTGGCATAGCTCCGAATCTAATGTTGCCGATGGATAGCTGTTGGGAGGTAGTTAAGTCAACGATAGTTTTATCCAGAGATTCCAATAACGGTAAAATCTCTTTTCTTGCTTGGGCGCCGGCAAGAGTTGGCTTTGCGGTTCGTCCAATTCTTTCCACCAGCTCGCAACCGACTTCGTTTTCCAAGGCCTTTATCATGCGAGAAAGTTGTCCTCGATCGACCCCAGTCTCATCAGCAACGCGACTTACGGAACCTTTCTCAAAAACTTTAAATAATAGCTCCCACATTCCCAAATGTTTGGACTTCCATTGATTTGTTAGCATGAAACACCGTAGGATAACCAAGAACAAAAAACATTCTAAATCAAAGAGTCTTTTGCACAGGAATATAAGTATTAATTGATTGGGTCTTTTTTCATAATCTCAGAGTAGCCTTAAGATTTATAGTAAAAGTTCTCATAGAAAAACTAGTGTTTTTTAGCGGGGAAGTGCTCGACTGCTATGGACGCTATTTTGCTGTCAGATGTAGTTCCTCCAAGAGTTCTCTTGCTTTTTTTACGCCTTCATCGGTCAAGTATCTCGTATGTGTTCTTCGACATTTTGGAGGAAACAGGCAGCCGTTTTCAATTAGCTTATCCATAGCATTCCAGTCATAACTTTTCCAAGTCGAGTAAATTTTTTCGTGAGTTACTGGAAGCTCTTCGCACCTGCTAGTGAGGTACAAGAGGACGAGAGTCAAGTTCTCAACGAGAGTTTCTTTAGCCGTTTCGTTCAGATTCATCGGAAGATCTCCAAGTTAAAGAGCATGATAAAAATCTTTTTTTTCTACAGGGGAGGATCTTCCCGCAATTGAGTACAACATGGTTTTCTATGAAAAGACTTTGTTATAAGAAATAGAAAATCATCAATTTAGAACTCAACAAAAGTAACTAATTGTTTCAAAAGTAAATGGTGAGGAGAAAGAGAAGGGAGAAATTGCGATTGCATTTCTGAGAAAAATTGCTTGAGGCTACGGGCAATTCCTTAAGCTTAACTTAAAAAGTTTACTCTTCTCTTTTGGTCAAATCAACCGCACTTTCTCCCTTTACGCCCCCTTTGCAACCGTGTAAATTCAAATACGTAGCTCAGTGAGCTATCTCAAAAAAACAAAACAAGGAGAAATAAATGACCAATATCTCAAGACGTGGTTTCCTTAAAACATCTGGCGTAGGCGTTGTTGCTACAGTCGGTACATTTACCGCTGCAACCGCTTCTGCTCAGCAGCAAAAATGGGATAAGGAAGCCGACGTTATCGTTGTAGGTTTGGGTGGTGCAGGCGCTGCTACAGCTATCACTGCTGCCGACAACGGTGCAGATGTTATCGTTATCGAAAGACAGCCAGCCGCAACACTTCGCTCCAATACTCGTATGTCCGGCGGTATCTTCCACTGCCCGGATAAATCAGGCAATAAGGCTGCATTGAAAGAATATGCTAAGGCCATGTTCTCCGGCGAAAACATTCCTGGAAAACTCGAAGGCGAACAGCCTCAGGTTTCCGACGGCTTGGCCGAAGCTTGGGCCGAATACACTCCGGGCCTTCTTGACTGGATGAAGAAACAGGATCCGAAGTTTCAGGCATTTGCTACTCCGGGCTTCAAGGGTGCAGCTTTCCCGACATTCCCAGGCGCTAAGGACTGTGGCTATCAGGTTTATCGTTCTTCTTATCCTGATCGTATCCCGGCAGGTTTCAATACTCCTTGCTACAACGGTCCTAAGGAAAAAGCAATTTCCGGTGAAGCTTTCTGGCTTTGCTTAGACAACGGTATCAAGACCCGTGCCGACAAGATCAAAGTTGATTATGAAACTCGCGGCCGCGACCTCGTTCAGAATGATAAGGGCGAAGTTATCGGTGTTATCGCAGAACAGAACGGCAAAAAAGTTGCTTACAAGGCACGCAAGGGCGTTGTTCTCTGCTCCGGCGGTTACGAATACAGCCTCCCGATGCGTCAAGCATTCTTGGAAGGCCCGGGCGTTGAAGGCTGGGCATTCTACGGTACAACATTTAATGAAGGCGACGGTATCGCTATGGGTCAGAAGGCTGGCGCCGGTATTATGAAAGCCGGTAAAGCCGCTTCCCGTATCATTATGCCTGCTCCAGTACGCCACAACGGCATGCGTTTGGGCATGATCACTCCTGCAGTTGGTTCCGGCCACGCTATCGTTGTTAATAACTACGGTAAACGTTACGCTGCTGAACACAAAGTTACTAAGGATCCAAGCCGCTACTTCTTCTATAAAGAAGCCGTTAAGTTTGATATCGACAAACTCGACTATCCAAACAGCCCGTCTTGGTTCATCTTCGACGAAACTCTCCGTAAGAGCAAACCTCTCGTAGGTCTCGGCATCTCCACTCCGGGTTATGGCTTTGTTGATTACGGCGCAGCTGACAACAGCGATGCTGTTAAGAAAGGCTGGATCCTGAAAGCTGACACTATTGAAGAACTCGGCAAGAAGATCAAAGCTATCAAGGAAAACGGTAACAAGATGGATCCTGCAGCTCTTGCAGAAACCGTTAAGAACTACAACGCTGCTTGCGCAGCAGGCGAAGATAAAGAGTTCGGACGCCTCAAGAGCACATTGCAGCCTGTTTCTGACGGTCCATTCTATGCTGTTCCTCTCGTAGCCGGCGGTCCAAATACTAAAGGCGGCTTGGCTGCTAACGCTAAGCGTGAAGTTCTCGATTGGAACCTCCAGCCGATTCCTGGCCTTTACGCTGTTGGTGAAATCGCTTCTGCTTTGAAGTTCGTTTATCAGGGTGGCGGAAACTTGACAGAATGCTTAGTATTCGGTCAGGTTGCCGGTAAGGAAGTTGCAAAACAGCCTAACCGCGGATAATCGCTTTCTCTGAGCAATAGTACAGTCGGCCGTGAACGTAGTTTCCGGCCGATTGTGTAAAGGAGAACTAAATTGAAAACCAAGCTTGTTGTTTTATTTTTTGGCGCTCTTCTTTCATTCAGCGCTATCGCCCAGGACAAGCCGCAGTTCCTAGGTGATCGTCACGTTGCGCGCGGAGTTCAGTGCCAAGTATGCCACGGACCGCAAATTTCGGCCCAGCTCAAAGAAGATGATCAAAGACATGAACCATGTGTCCAATGTCACGGTTTCTATGATCAAGTAGCTAAGAAGACCACACCGGAGAATCCGGAAGAAATGAATCCGCATAGCCAGCATGACGGTAATCTGCCATGTTCAACATGCCACAAGGGACACAAACCAAGCGTTAATTATTGCGCTGAGTGTCACTACTACAATTTCAAGGTACCCTAAACAAGCTATTGTTTCTCATTCATTTTGCGCCTGTTTTCAGGCGCCTTTTTGTTGAGAAAATGGTGATCCTATCTGTTCACCAGTTCAAATTTGATAGGGACTTGGATTTCGATTCCGATTCCGGAATTTGGAATATTAAAGTTTGTACCGATCAGCTGCTGGGCCAATTGATTGGAAGCTCGGTCAAGAACTCCTTTTCCGGACGGCACGGAAAGAGAGGCGGCGATAATCCTGCCCTCTTTATCGAATCTGAATTTCGCATGACAAGTCCCTTCAGTTCCGCTTCGAATCGCAGCTTTCGGGTATTTTTTCTTTTTTTCAATCAAGGCAATCAAAAGGGAAGCAAGCTTGTTGTTTGCTTGCAGATCAGAGGCACTTCCTGCTAATGAAGCGGGTTTTATAGATTCGTTTGAAGAAGGCTTAGTCTCAGGTTTGCTGTTTTTGATGGGTAAAGGTTTTGGCACAGGGTTGACTTCTTTTTTACGAGGCTTTTCTTGAACTATTTTTTTCTTGATGTTCTTGATAGGTATTGCCGGAGGAGGAATCACCGTTGGTTCAGCTACAGGCGGCTCCGCCGGAACAACTGCAGGTTCTTTAGGTTCTGGAGGAGTTTCTACTTTTATCTCGGATTCCTCGGCTAGCAAACGTTCAACAGACTCAACGGGTGCAGGCTCCGTAGGGAGGGGCGGTTCTTCAAACTGCACAAAACTCAGTTCAATTGTAGGGAGCGCTGTAACGGTGAGCGGTTTTATTTGGGAGGGAAGGGTCGCCAAGTAAACAGAACACACACAAGCGGAAATAATAAACAGCCGAGCTGCGTTCTTGGCTTTCCTTATGCCGTTCAAATCTAACTGAGTACAGGTATCCATCATTAGCCACTATTATTCTTTCTGGTACCGATAACGAAACGGCCCTCTCGTTTTACTTTGGCTACATCCACGATCCAGACGAAACTTTGAAAAGGCGCTTTTTCGTCAATCATAAGAGTAAGAAGCCCTTCCGGATGCTCATCAAGAAAGACAGGCAGCTCTTCCTTAGAAAGAGCCTTGTCGTTCCAGAGAATGGTTCCTGCTTCGTTGACTTGCAGGATCAATTCCTGATTGTTTTTCTGAGCCAAAGAGTTTTCTGCGGCAGGTAATGTCAAATCAATGACCGGCTTGCTGAAAGTCATGGTCATGACAAAGAAAATAACAAGCATGAAAATGACATCAATTAAAGGCGTCAGATCGACTTTCGGTTCTTCATCTAAATCATCAAACATGAATTTTATTCCTAGGCAGAGAGGGCTTGTTTTCCATGGAGCACACAGGAAGCATTCGGATGTTTGCAAACAACGGAAGCTGGAGAATCAGGCTTGGACAGTTCAATAGCTCGATAACTGTATTCCACAGCTTCAATCCTCATTTCCTTAACTTTAAGGAAGAGATAGTAGTAGGCCATTAGAGCAGGGATGGCAACCACAAGGCCCATTACTGTGGTAATCAGAGCAGTCCAAATTCCCGCAGCTAAGAGAGCCGAATCCGGTGAGGCACTCGCGGCGATGGTTTTAAAAACCTGAACCATTCCGAGGACTGTGCCGAGCAGTCCAAGCAGCGGGGAGATTGCGGCGAAAAGCTTGAGCCATGTCAATGCATTATTAACCGGCTTGAAGTTTTTATGAAAGAGATAAGAGACCTCGGCGCGGATATCTTCGGAGTGAGCACTGTGAGTTGTGACGATGTCGCGCACAATACAAATCAAGGGATTTGTGCTGGCTCCGAATTTGTCATGAAGTTCCCGAGAGGAAGAACGGTCTTTTCCAATCTTGGATTTCTTGAACCGGCGCAAGACGCCCTGCAGATAAATTACATTCCAGATGGTAATGTAGCAAGCGGCGATGCCGACCAAAATCAACATCACTCCGGCGCCTCCGATGAGGTCATATATCTCTTTAAAGTTCATATTCTCTTCCTATGCTTGTCGGGATTTGAAAATCTCAAATGCCCATTGAGCGGCCTCTCTTAAATCTTTGCTGTCCGGATGTTTGTTTGCTTCTTCCAGTCTCAGTCTGCGTTCCTCGGTCATTGGTTTCCCGGACATACGTGTCATGATTTCAATGATTTTCGGATCGACTTTTCCTTGCCACAAACGCAGATCAAGCAAAGAGGATTTATGAATTTCATTTTTGACTTTCTGAAGGAATCTCATCCCGCCTTCATTGTGCGGATCTCCTCCGAGGGTGCCGAAAACAGCGACAGGAACTGTACCTGTGGATTCATAGAATTGCTTCCAATTATTGTCAGGAACCCCTTTGTCACACCAAAAACCGCAGAATACTAAGTCATAGTCTTCAGCTTTTTTGTCGGTAGGAAGCTTGACGCATTCGCTATTAGGAATGGCTTCCGCAATAGTTTTACCGATTTTTTCCGTATTGCCTGTAATGCTGGAATATGCAACTAGTACTTTCATATCGAATCACCTATAAGAAGATTGAAGAGCTAAAAACTGCTCTTTTGCAGATTCGATTAATTTATGCTTTTCTCGGCCGACATAAAAGCTGTAGGCGCATTTTCCGTTTTTATCAAAGAAGGCGGCAAAATGACTTTCTCTTCCCATAAACGGCATGGTAATAAACCCGATCTCAATAATGTTTTCGTATTTGAAGTGGCCTTGCAGCGGGCTTTTGCCGCCCATCAAGTTGTAATAACCCATGGCTTTTTTGCCGCAAGCCACTTTGGTTTCTACTTCAATGACGTTTTCTCCGGCAATCACGATAAATGTTGCTTTTTCCCACTGAGAAATGCTTTCCCAAACTTTTTCAAAATCTTCTCCCGGAGCAAAAGTACAAGTTTCTTTAGGCAAATGATGTGCAGCTTCAAGGGCCGAGCAGTTCAGTGCGGAAGCCAAAGAGTCCAAAGTAACCGGACGGCCCGAGTTGATAACTTCTTGAATAACTTGCTGTGGGTCTTTATTTGTCATAAAAATCCTATAAATCAATTAATAAAAGGTTGGTTGGCAGTTTGAACTGGCAGCGGTAAATGTAGAGCTGTGTCGCAGATAAGATCTACCAGCTCCAAATCATGGGTAATAACAAGGACGGCTTTGCCTTCTGAAGACAGTTTCTTGAGGGCGCCGGCAATCCTTTTTAAATTGGCTCCATCTAAGCCGCTAGTGGGCTCATCGAGAATAATGACGTCTGGCTTTTTGGCAAATGCACAAGCGATAACAAGTCTTTGTTTCTGGCCTCCTGAAAGAGAGTGCGGATGACGGTCTCTTAGCTCCTGAAGATCGAAGATGCCAAGAAGCTCTTCGGCAGCATCGTTGCCGCCTTTGCATCCGGCTGCTTCCAAGCTGGCTCTCAACTCCTCAAAGACGGTTCTCATGTAGAGCTGATGATCAGAATTCTGTAAAACTACCGCAACGTGCTTTAAGCAGTCCTTTTGACGGATTGTTTTCCCTTTAACCTGAAAAGTGCCGGATTTTGCTTTATTCAGACCGGTAATCAATCGTGCCAAAGTTGTTTTGCCTGCACCGTTGTCTCCGAAAATTCCACAGATGCCTTGTTGAAACTCGAGAGAGGCGTCCGTGATGATTTCAGGCTGGCGAGGATAGGAAAAACTCAGCTTTGAAATCTTCATGATAGGTTTACCGGAAGACGTTTTGACCGGAAGGAGAAGGCGCTTGTCCGTGACCTCGAGCTTTCTCAGGCCGTATTTTTCTCTAAATTCAGAATCTAAATCCGGAAAGATGCCTTCCCGAACCACTTTACCTTTTTCCAAGACGATCACTTTATCGACAACATCTTTGAGCCAGTACAGACGGTGATCTACAATCAGAATGGCAACGCCCTGAGCTTTAAGTTTTTTGATTTCTTCGGCCAATTCTAGGGTTGCTTCCGGATCCAGGTTCCCTGTGGGCTCATCCAGGATTAAGGCCTTCAGAGGTTCCATCATGAGAGAGGCAAGGCCAACTTTCTGTTTTTGCCCTTGCGACAGTTCATGAATAATGCTTTTAAGAAACGGTTTTAAATTAAAACGTTCTGCGGTTTGTGAGAGTTTTGTTTGAATTTCCTTCGGATGCACCCCTTTGCATTCCGAAATGAAGGAAATCTCCTCTTCAACTCCTAAAGCGAAAAATTGACTTTCTGGATTCTGGAACAAAGTTCCTACTCGGTGCGAAATATCGCAGAGCTTTTCCTTCATATTGTCTTTTCCATCGATGCAAATTGTGCCTTCTACGTTGCCTCCGTAATAATGAGGACATAGTCCGTTAATCAGTCTGATAAGTGTCGATTTGCCGCATCCGGATACACCGGTGACAAGAATAGCCTCTCCGGGACGGACCATAAAAGAAAGGTTGCTCAGGGCAGGTCTGTCACTGTGCGGATAGGTATAAGTTACGTTCTTTAATTCAATCATTATTTCATCAGGACCGGTGAAGTGTTCGGAAAATAAATTTGCAGAATAACGGCGGCAACAAGGACAGCTGCGGTCAAAGAAACGGCGGCATAGTCTTTCTTAGTGAAAGATGGCGGATCCTTCTTGATGGCAGAAGTATTTGCATTAAGGCCTTTGAGTTCTGCGGCAATGCCGAGTTCATCTCCTGTTTTTAAGGCTCTGATTAAGAGCGGTGTAAAAAGAAGTCGAGTCGTCTGAAAGGGATGAATCGTCATCGTCCAAGGATTGATGCGGTAACCACGGATTTTGAGCGATTCCCAGATTTGTTTAATGTCGTTAGTAAACGTTGGAATAAAACGAACGATGACGGCGGCAGGAAGATAAATGACGAAGGGCAATTTAAGCTTCTGCAGCGAATTCAGAATTTGCTGGAGTCTGCCTGTGAATGCCAGAGGCAGTACGACATTGAGCATCGTAAAAGCTCTCATGAACGGAACAGCTAAAGATTTCAGCTCCATGCCTTTTCCCATCATAGGAAGAAAATGAGCTAACACCAGGCCGAAACCGCAGGCAATGGCCATCATTATCAAGAACAGAAGGTATGACACAAGGATGAGCTTAGGCCTTCTGATCATCAATAAATACAGAAAAGAAACAGCAAAAAGAAAGCACTGTGCGTAAAGGGAAGATATAGCTACTGTCATCACGGATGCCAGAGCCGTAATCATCATCTTGACGCGGATGTCCACTGCGTTGAGCAGAGATAAATTAGGAACGGATGAGGCCTGCATGTCGCAACTCCTTAATTGATTTGCTGCCTGTCCACAGGCCGATTAAAGAACCGATATAGCCGATGATGACTATCGGCACTACCGCAGCCATCATGGCGGGAGATTCACGCATCATTAAAAACGAGATGCCGAGAGAGCCGAACTTGCAAAGTAAATCAAAGCACCCAACTCCCCAATAAACAGCTCCCGGGAGGTTGTTCTTCTGAATAAAACGCATCAAAAGCTCGGCAATAACGGCCGCTAAAAGCATCGGCGGAATCAAAGTCAAATTTCCGCCGAGGAGCAGGAAGTTCACTACTGAGCTGACGATGACAAAAAGACAGAGAGTGCCGGGCCTGCACACTTTGAAGAGCATGGCCACTAACAAGGTAGTAAATACCATGTTCTTCAGCAGCAGGGAGAGAGGATTCATTCCGCCTCCAACCATGGCAATCAGTACAGTAGAGACTTTTGCAGTGGCTGCAAAAACGCCGATGATGATAAGTTCACGGGCAGACCATCTTCCACAGAAGTCGGCTAGGCGCGATGTTCGGGCCCTTTTTAAAGTCATTGTTGTCATGATTTTCAGCGGAATAAATTACATCTTTATTAATAACGGGCTGTCAGCTTGAGGTTGAATCTTCTGCCCGGCTCGTAAATGGAGGTCTCATAACCGTAAAGCTGGTTAGTAATATTGAGAACTTCAAAGTTTGCGCTAAAAGCCTGTTTTGGACCGAAGTGATATGCGGTTGCAAAGTTCAAGGTGGTGTAGCCTGCAATACGAGTGGTTTCTTTAGTTGACAGTGAGTACGACTTCTTCGCGGTACTGCTTCTCAAATAAGTGTCGGTTGTCCATTTGCCGTTAAAGAGCGGGTAAATTGTGCGCAGACCGTAACGAGCCGTGAATTCAGGAGTGCCCGAGGCATACGTTGAGGTGCCGTCAGCCCATTCCGTTTTTCTCTTGATCCAGGACAGAGAGAAATAAGGATTAAGGTTTTCCGTTGCTCTCAAGTTAAGAGAAAGTTCTGAACCGAATGTCTTTGCCTTATCGGCATTGACGTATCGACTGATTCCACTATCAGCATCACCGACGATTTCTGTGGAGATATAGTCATCGGAGAGGTTGTAAAACAAAGCCGCATCGATATCCATCAAATCAGTACTGTAGCGGGCTCCGATTTCAAAGTTATTGGACTTCTCGGGTTTGAGGTTCGGATTGCCGTAGACGGTACCGCCTCCCATGCTGTTAATCAAGAATTTTTCCTGCAGGTTAGGAACACGGAATCCTTGAGCCCACTGAGCACGCAAGGAGGTGTTGTCCAGGCCTTTCCAAATTACACCTAAATTGAAAACAGGACGGCTGTTGTTTTCGCTGCCTGGAGTGCCTGAATCATTGACCGCCGTATTGTTGAAAACCGTTGTTCCCGCCGGAGTGGTTTTATAACCGTTCCGGAAGGAAGTTGCCTTAGAAAGCTCAGAACTTACCCAGGTATAGCGCACCCCGTAGTTCAAAGAAAAGTCATGAGGCAGTGTAGTTTCCATTGCAGCAAAAATAGCGTTAGTCGTTTCTTTGCCCTTTACATAACGGTCTGTAACGTAGGACTGGTCGAGCATTGGACGAGGCATCCCGGTCATTTTCATAGACATAGCAAAATCTGCTTCTGTATTTGCCGTCAGACGATCTTGAGAAAATTCATACCTGGTAATAAGGAAGTTGTTGTCTCCCAATTGCCAATCCGCTTGCAGGCTGGAGCCGAGAGTTTTAATTCTGTTGTCAGCATGAGAATCAGTAGTGACGCTCATAGAAGATTTTGGACTTTTCTCAGACTGGCTCACGTAGTTCTGCATCATCTTGTGATTTTTTTGCCAGTAGCCGTCAACTCTCAGTCTAGTCAGATATTCGTTGATATCTTTGACTTCGGCAAACAGACTGATCTTGTCTCTTCTCCATTTTGGAATTTTGACGAAGAAGTCGGAGTCCGGATCGTTTTCATAGGTCCAGCTGGAAGAATTGATTTTGGAATCAAAAATGTCCGCATGCATGCCGACCGTGAAATTATCGGTCAGGTCATAGCTCAGGAAGGCACCGAGGTTCTTTTGGCGGAACTCGGTATTCTTTTGATAGCCTTTCGGAGTTTTGATGTTGCCGTGGCTTTGATAGCCGGCATCCAATTGATATTTAAATCCTTTTGCGCTTCCTCCGAGGGAAACGGATTCGCTCCAGCCATGTCCTGCTCCGTTCCAACCGACAGAGGCCTCTGCCTCAAAAGGTTTTTTAGAGCCTTTCTTAGTAATGATATTGATGACACCGCCGATAGCATCCGACCCGTAAAGTACGGAGGCAGGTCCTTTAATCACTTCAATTCTTTCAACGGAGGAAGGATCAATGAGAAGGGCAGGGCCGGACATGGACTTATGTTCGGAGACTTTCTGGCCGTCGATGAGAATTAGGCTGCGGTATTCGTTTTCACCTCTGATTTTGATGCGTTTCAGACCTTGGGAACCATCACCTCCAACCTCTACGTCGGGAACGTCTGCTAACAGTTCTCCGATATTTCTTGCGGAAGAATCACGAATCTCTTCCGCGGTAAGCACGGAGACGCTCATCGGAATATCAAGAAGTTGCTGTTCAACTCGGCCTGCCGTAACCTTGACTTCACCGGTCTTATGCACTTCTTGGGCATGAGACAAGGACCAGCATGCGCTTAAAGTAGCGGCGCAAAGAACGCTTAGTTTGACAATGTTTTTTCATGATATTAGAGAAGAGATTTAATCTGATTAAGAAGATGTTGGTTCATGCGGCCTTGCCAGAATTGGCCGGCGACCGTTAACTCATAGCGGCTTCCGATTGGACTAAGCAATCCTGCTTTGGTCCAATTTTCTACCAACGGTTCAAAAACGTAGAGGAGTTGGGGAGTGAATTCCGCAGCTAATCTCGACGGATCTAGGAAGTTAAGTTCAAGCTGTTCTGCAACGGCTCGGCATAATTGCCAATGCGGAGCCGGTTCAAGCATCATAGAGACCGGTTTGATGCCTTCTTCTATTGCTTTTTTCCAAGTATCTGGTGTTCTGTCCATCATGTATGCATAGCCGTCGATATTGCCGCCGGCTCCCGGACCGTAAGCTAAACAGTCCGAACGAGTTTTGGCGTAATAGTTGTAGAAGTTGCGTTCTCTTGTATTTGCAGCCCAGTGGCTGATGGATAGGCGGCTCCATCCTGCTTCTCGCATGCTTTGTACTGCTTCAGCGAACATAAGGGCACGGAGTTCGTGATTCGGACCGGCCGGAAGTTTTCCGTTTGCAATGTACTTAAAGAGCGGAGAGCGTTCAAAAACGCGAAGCTGATAACAGTCCACTCCGTCTAGGTTTAATTCACGGCTGATGGCAAGATCTTCTTTCCAAGTTCCCATGGTTTGGAAAGGAAAACCGTAAATCAAATCGATAACGACAGCTGCTTGGTTGAAGCGAGTAAGGCGGCTTAGCTGGGAGACGAGTTGTTCTTTAGTGGAACGGCGGCCGACAGCTTGACGAACTTTGGTGTCAAAAGTCTGTACGCCTAGGGAGAAACGGTTGGCCCCGCCTTGTACCGCAGCTTCCATCTTCTCTGCATCGAAACCCGATAATCTTCCTTCATAAGTGATTTCTCAGTCATTGGCCAGTGGGAGGTACTGACGAACGGCTTTAATGACGCGTTCGATATCTGCGGCTTCAAGAGCCGTCGGCGTACCGCCCCCGAAATAAACCGCATGTACCGGTTCGTTTTGCTGAATCGGTTTGTCGGCCCATAGCTGAAGTTCTTTGATAAGAGTGTCGGCGTAGGCCTTGCTTTCTTCTTTGTTTCTGTAAGGCTTGATATAAAAAAGGCAGTACAGGCACCTTGTTTCGCAATAAGGCACATTGATATAGGTAACCGTCCTTCTGGTACGTTTGCGGAAAGTCAAATCGGAAAGAGTTGACTGAACTTGAGCCGGTGCAATCGGACTGCTTTGCAGGCCGGGATGAATATCGATAGACTCAGGAAATGCTTCGACAAGTGGATTGTCAGATATGTTGGCTTTCCAAGAAGGAGAGTCAGAGTCTTTTCTCATCATCTTGTTAAATTTAACGATCTTCGTTTTGTCCGATGAGACGCCGCTGATTACTGTCATATAGATTCTGCTTTTAAAACTGAATGAGAATGATTATCATTAATGCCAATATTAATTGAACAATTCTATTAAGTAATTATCATTCTCATTAGAGATTTCCCTAGTAAACGGAAAGGTGGTGTATTTTTGATAAAGACAACTATATGATTCTTAAATCAAATTAAGTTAGGCAAGAATAAAGAGTGAATTTTTAAATTTTAGAAAAAACTTATTTCCAATTATTTCCTCGTTTACTTAATTAAGACTTAAGGCGGGGTTAATTTTGTTTTGTATATGAGTCAAAAATTTCTTTTACCGGCTCTTTCGTTAGAAAACGTTTCAAAAACCTTTTATCGAGGAAACGAGTCGAAACAAGCCTTGCGTGATGTTTCCTTCACAATAGAACAAGGTGATTTTTTTGGTTTGTTAGGACCGAACGGTGCTGGCAAAAGTACGCTTATTGGAGTTCTTGCAAAGACAGTTAAACTGAATTCAGGAACAATCAAGGCATTGGGTTTTGATTTAGAAACTCAATGGCGTCAATTCAAAATGTGCTTGGGTATCGTTCCTCAGGAAATCACGTTTGATCCTTTTCTTACTGTTTACGACACGCTTCGTCTGCAGAGCGGCTATTTCGGTCTTCGCGGCAATCAGAAGTGGATTGAACGGCTGCTGGATGTTTTGGACCTATCCGATAAGAAAAACTCCAGTGTGATGAGCCTTTCGGGAGGAATGAAAAGACGTGTCTTGATTGCCCAGGCCATGGTTCATCAGCCGCCGGTGATTGTGCTCGATGAACGACAGCAGGCGTGGATATTTCTCTGCGCCATCGTCTGTGGGAGTTCATGGCAGATCTAAATCGAAAAGGTCATACGATTATTCTTACGACACATTATCTGGAAGAGGCAGAGAAGCTTTGCCGTAATGTAGCTTTGCTTAATCATGGAAAAATTGTGACCTTAGAGAGCACTCAAAGTTTGCTCAAGGAATACTCAAAAGAACGAATTTTGTTTTCTTTGCCAAGTGAACTGCCGAAGGATTTTTCTATCAATTGTACGAAGCTTTCTGACGGGTCTTACTGTACGGCCTACGGCAGTCCGGAAAACTTGCACACGCTTTTAAATGAGCTTTCAAAAGTGGGCTTAATGCCGGAAAAACTTGAAATTGGAAAAGCAAATCTCGAAGAAGCCTTCATAAGGATTACAGGCAAATGACACAATTCAAAATAGACCCAAAACCATACAGCAGAGGTGCCGCTTTTCTTACCTTGTTGGAAAAAGAAGTCCTGCGTTTTAAGAAGATTGCGATTCAAACGATTTTTGCACCGATCCTCATGGCAGCACTGTATTTGGTCGTTTTCGGACAAGTGCTTGGAGGACGAATGCCGACGTTTGAAGGCGTAAGTTATATTCACTTCCTAGTTCCGGGCCTGGTGATGATGTCTCTGCTGCAGAACGCTTTCGGCAACAGCTCATCTTCCATGCTCTCAGCAAAAAATTATGGGAAGCCTTATCTTCATTCAATTGCCTCCTTTTGCAGGATGGGAGCTTGGATTGGCGATGATAGGAGCTTCCGTCGCCAGAGGACTGATAGTGGGGGCTGGAGTGCTGTTGGTTTCTATTTTTTGGTCAGCTCCTCCTGTAGATCATATTTTATGGGTCGTAGTCTTTGGATTTATGGGTGCGGTCCTGATGGGCTCTCTGGGATTGATAGCTGGTTTGTGGGCCGATAAGTTCGATCAAATCGGAGCTTTTCAAAGCTTCGTTATTCTTCCGCTGACTTTCTTATCCGGTGTTTTCTACTCCATCCAGCAATTACCGGGAACTTTGCGGACTCTTTCCCAATTCAATCCGTTTTTCTACATCGTTGACGGATTCCGCTATGGTTTCTTTTCCCAAAGCGATTTCAATCCATGGATAAGTCTTAGTGTTGTCTTAGTATGTGCCGTTGGGTCAGCGGCCTTCGCGGTTTTGCTTATGCAGCGAGGCTATAAGATTCAAAAATAGGCCTTTTTGCAAAAAAGAAATAAGGCAGCGAGTAGAATTTTTTGAGATGAACGTTCACTTCTGAGATTTTAGGATAGATGCTTACCTCACTGGCACTTATTTTTCTTTTTGGTTTGGCAATCGGGGCGGCTTGCAAAGCGATAAGAGTACCTGCAATCATCGGCATGATGCTTACAGGTATTGTGCTCGGACCTCAGGCCCTCAATTTGTTGGATCCTAAAATTCTCAGCATATCGCCGGACCTCTGGAAGTTGGCGTTGGTCATCATCATTATCAAAGCAGGACTGTCCATAAAAGTCTCGGAACTTAAGCAAGTTGAACGTCCACTCTTTTTGCTCGGCTGCATTCCGGCACTTTTCGAAATTGCTGCCTTTTTCTTTTTTGCACCTTATTTCTTCGGCATTTCGAAACTCGAAGCGTTGGTAATGGGTTCCGTATTAGCTGCTGTTTCACCTGCAGTAGTTATTCCTCGAATGGTGATGTTGACCAACCGTGCCTACGGAACGGAGAAAAGCATTCCTCAAATGATTATGGCTGGAGCAGGGCTGGATAATGTTTTCGTCATCATGCTTTTCTCCACATTTCTTGGTTTTACTCAGGCCGGACATACGGAACTCGGGATCTTCATTCAAGTGCCGATTTCGCTGATTCTTGGAATGGCGGTCGGTGTCGGGGCCGGATTGTTGCTCAGTTGGTTTTTTGAAACCGCTTACGCTGTAAAGCACTATGTTCGGAACAGCCTCAAAGTAATGGTTGTCTTAGGCGTTGCCTTTATTCTGATTGCTCTGGAAGGATGGACCAAAGAAATTGTCAGCGTCTCGGGACTTTTTGCAGTGATGAGTATGGCGTGTACTTTGAATTTCAAAGCATCATTTTCTGTCACTAAAAGACTGTCAGAAAAGTTCAGCAAGTTGTGGTTGGCCGCTGAAGTCATCTTATTTGTGACGGTAGGGGCAGCAATTGACATCAGTTATATCCTAAACGCCGGACTCGCAGCACTTTGGATCGTATGTATTGGCTTAGTGCTTCGTTCTTTAGGGGTTGTTTTGAGCCTGCTGGGCACCAATCTCAATTTTGACGAACGGCTGTTTTGCGTTCTTTCTTATCTTCCGAAAGCTACCGTGCAAGCTGCCATCGGTTCTGTGCCGTTAGCAATGGGGCTTCCTTGCGGGCATTTGGTGCTTTCCGTTGCAGTAGTTGGAATTTTCTTTACTTCCTTCATTGGGACTATAGCAATCGATGGAAGCTATCAAAAGCTCCTTCAGAAGAACTGATCCTTATTTTTCTAATTTTCATTTTGATGAGCAAGTCTGAATGCGGATGTTCAATTTGCTAATAACAGGTTGAACTCAATCAGATTCTTTCAGATTAAGGTGCCAAGTTTGGACTTTTTATCTAATCGAAAACTCTGTACCAAGGTAGACTCTGAGAAATATTAAAGACGTTCGAGACAAAGTCCGGCGTCGAAATTTGTCTTGTTAGAGAGAACAAAATGAAAGATTACCGCATTGAGCATGACTCCATAGGTGATATAAAAGTTGATGACAATAAGTACTGGGGAGCCCAAACGGAAAGAAGTTTTGAGAACTTCCGAATTGGTATCGAAAAGATGCCTGAATCTCTGATTCGTTCCATGCTGTATTTGAAGAAAGCCTGTGCAGAAGTCAACTGTGACTTCAGTAAGCTGGATGAAACGCGTAAAAACGCCATAGTCCAGGCTTGCAATGAATTGCTAGCCGGCGCGTTGCCCGGAAATTTTCCTTTAGCCGTTTGGCAAACCGGTTCTGGGACTCAAACCAATATGAATGTAAATGAAGTGGTGGCGAATCGTGCGACCGAAATTCTGAACGGGGATTTCCGATTTAAAGACAGACTGAGCAAAGAAGAAGTTGTTCATCCAAACGATCAGGTCAATATGTCCCAGTCCTCTAATGATACGTTTCCGACCGCACTGCACATTATGACTGTTCTGGAGGTTACGGGCCGCTTGTTGCCTGCGGTTAAAACACTCCGTGAAGCTTTAAATCGTAAGGCAGAGGAATTCAAAGATTTAATCAAAATCGGAAGGACGCACCTGCAGGATGCTACACCTCTGACTTTAGGTCAGGAATTCAGCGGCTATGTTTCGATGCTTGACCATAATGCCGAACAAATAAACGCAGCATTGCGTTTTTGCCGTGAATTAGCTATCGGAGGGACGGCGGTTGGAACAGGATTGAATTCTCCATTTGGGTTCGGAACCAAAGTATGTGAAAAATTAACCGCAATGACAGGCGAGAAGTTCGTCAGCGAACCGAATAAATTCCATGCCCTCACATCTCAGGACGGTGCCGTATTTATGCATGGAGCGCTGAAGTCCTTGGCGGCCAATCTTATGAAAATTGCCAATGATATCCGCTGGCTAGGGTCTGGTCCCCGCTGCGGTTTAGGTGAAATCAATCTTCCTGCTAACGAACCGGGGTCTTCCATTATGCCCGGTAAAGTTAACCCGACACAAAGTGAGGCCATGACTATGGTCGCCGTACAGGTGATGGGCAATGATAATGCAGTTGGCATTGCGGCTTCTCAAGGTAACTTTGAGCTCAATGTATTTTTGCCGCTGATTGCTTATAACCTCGATCAAAGCATTCGTTTGCTTTCGGATGCTCAGAATTCTTTTGCGGTTCACTGCATTGAGGGCATAACGGCCAACCCGGATAAATTAAAAGAGAATGTCGAGCGCTCTCTGATGCTAATCACAGCGTTGGCGCCGCTTGTGGGTTACGAAAATGCGGCAAAAGTAGCAAAGAAAGCCTATAAGGACAATATTTCTCTTAAACAAGCAGCTCTTGACTTGGGAGTATGTGATGCCGAGGAATTCGAAAGCTTCGTTAATCCGAGCCATATGCTTCAGCCCGGGTACTAGTTATCAAACGTGGTCACGGAAGATAAAGTAAGCAGCACCCAACATGCAAAGAGCCGCCCAGAGGTAATCAAGCTTGAGCGGCTCTTTCATGTACAGTACCGCAAAAGGAACGAAGATAGAAAGCGAAACGATTTCCTGGAGAATCTTTAGTTGGCCGAGAGATAAAGAGCCGAACCCGATTCGGTTGGCCGGAATCATGACTATATATTCGAAAAAAGCGATCAGCCAACTGGTTACGATTGCCACCCAAAGAGGAGCGCTACCGAGATTTTTTAAATGAGCATACCAAGCAAAGCTCATGAATGTGTTAGAAATCAGAAGAAGGAGAACCGTTTTAGCGACCGGGGGCATCGAGTGCCATAAATTAATCAATGTTTCCATTCTTTTTTCGAATAGGCAGTGAGAGCATTATAATATTCAAATAAATTCAAGTAGTTATAGATGTATCGAGAAAATATAATCCAAAAAGTCATCTATAAGTACCTGTATGCTTGATGGAATATGAGAGAAGGAACATCTCGCCATATATAGTTCCAAGCTGTTTTGCCAGAATGCAAAAACCAACTCTGGTGGGCATGACAGGGACGGAATCGGAAAGTTCTTGGTTATCTTTCTGTTCGGAGTAGAAACCATGTTAAACGCCTCCTTGATTCGTAGTCAGGAGGTGCTTGAAGGGAGTTGATTCATGCTCGACAAAGCATCAACAACCTTTAGTATACGGCAATTAACTCGAATCATCATTAAACTAGTGGTCGTTACGGTTTTATTGCTGATGTGCTAGGCGCGTAAGTAAAGAGCCCCAGAGCATAAGCAAAGGGGCTCGCGTGTTTCTTATTAAATGTTCAGTCAGCTTGTTGGTGACTTCTCCCCGTCCTGACGGACGAGGTTTCTCACTTCGAGGGCTCGAGCCTTTCGAATGAAAGAGCTTCGGATTCAGGAAAAAGGATGCCCAATACGTGCGTTCTTTGCATTCGATCCAGAACGCAAAGCGATAATTCTGTGTGCCGGGGACAAGTCTAATGACAAAACTTTTTACCTGCGCCTCATTCGAATTGCGGAGGAGGAATATCGAGAACATCTTTCTACGTTACTACGTTAGGCGGAGTCAAATTATGATTACCCTTGATGAATATTTAGCTTCAAAAGGTCCGGAATTCCGCAAAGAAGTGGATAAACAGTATTCTGAAATGGCGATGGAATACTCTCTATCCAGACTTCGGGAGGAACTGCAAATGTCTCAAAAGGAGTTAGCTAATAACCTCAATATTTTTTGCAAGATTGAGAAAAACGCAGAGGATGTGGAGTTGTCCACGCTCATTTTCTAAAAGAGATACTTAAGGCCGACTTTAAATTGAAAGTCTGTCTTGAAACTATTTCCTGACTCTCTAGTGATCTGAGCAAAAGCCTTCACTCGATCCTGAATATTTATTTCCCCTCCGAGCCCGTAGTAGAACCTTGTCCCAATAGAATGGTCTTTAAAAGAAAATTCATTCATTTGGATCACGCTTTTGCCTAAAAATTCGTGATTAACTCCTCCCTTTAGGTATATTTGTCCCAAAGCCTTTCCATCGGCATCATAAAAACTTTTTCCCACATCAATTCCTATCCGACCGTTCAGACTATTTGCGGCTTTTGCATGAACACTCATATCATTGCTAAAATGGAAGGAATTACCCGTCGTTCTGAAATAACTTAATTGAATTTGAGGCTCAATAAACCAAAAACCCTTTGGATCTTCTAGGAGTTTAAGTCGATGACCTACTTCGAAAGATAGGCCTAAACCGTAGTTCAATAATCCGCTGTAGTAGAACTCTCGTCTAGATTTTGAGCATGTAGTTCATTCTTATAGCGATTCAAAGAGACAACTGAATCGACATATTGTCCTCGATCTCCTATCCAAGCCGCATAAACTTTCGCACCGATTGATTCTATTCGGGAGCCGCTGCCAGACGCATCATGAATTCGAATTTTACCTCTTGTCAAAATCAAATTAGCTCCTATGAGCCAATTTGGATTGATTTTATTGTCCGCTCCAAATGTAACTGCTGAGTACTTGAACTTGCTACTTGTGGAATAACTTGAATTAAAACGGCTTTGATCATGTCGATACAAAGCATATATACCGTCTCGGACTCCTTCACGAATCTCTCCAACTCTCCCTCGCAGATCTTCAAGCGATCCTAAAAACTGAGCGACATGGTTTACGGAGGAAACACTTGCTAGAGTTAGTTTAGCCGCAGGAGACAATCCGATCGGATTATCAATTTGAGGCGGATCATTAGGGTTAAACGGAAGATCCGGAAGATCAGGCTTAGGAATATTTTCTTCGGGAGGAGACGGATCTATGGGAACGATTGGCTTGAGTGTTTGAGTTCCAAGAATTGCCCAAACACGAGAATCCCCTTGCTTAAACGGATACAGTCCTAATTTATATTCATAGGGACCAGCGTCAATAATCCCATCATTAGCGAGAGAAAACTGAGCTTTATCTTGACCGTCTGGGGATGCGTCACTTGCTATAACATGGTTGAGATAGCCGCTTTTGCTCAAAGACGAACCAGTTGAGCCCAATAGGACGGTATGTTTACCTTCGCTGCTTTCAGTTATATTCAAAGCTCCTGTCGCGCCTGCAGGGAGATAAAAATAACTCCCGCTTCCCTTGAGATTTTCCATCTCAACTTGAACGGAAGTGTTACTTTGTCCCAACTGAATGTAGCTGTCGGGTTCAACGGAAAGGGTAGACAACGTGCTGCTTTGGGGAACAAACCAATATGAATTACGCTGCAAGTTCAGATTGCTTTGACCGTCCTTGTGTGTCTTAAAAACACTGGATAGAACTGAATTCTCTCCTAGGTCAATTGTAAGTTGGGAATTTATGCCGACTAAAACTGTTTCATTGACATACATATACCCATTAGGGTTTACTAAAAATTTTGCATGCGCACCGAGATTTCCAAGAAAAAGTTTATTAATCGCAATTTGTCTTGATTCAACGTTGGCTTGGGCATTCTGAATCAAATTCAAATGATCTTGAAAAATTGCAGCATTTTCAGAGGAGACATTAAGCTGGCTATCCCGCTCTACATCCACTTTTTTTGTGAAATATACATTCTTAGTAAAACCTGTAAGACTGGGATCTTTACCTATGTTTAAAACACTGGGATATCCTTGTCCAAAAATAACTTGACCGATCTGAATTGTCCTGTCAATCAAAATATCTGGAGCATCCATACTCATCTGAGAACCCATGAGTTGGATGGTTGAAATTGAAGTTTCTAATTTTTCGCTTGGAGATAAGAAATATATTCCCGAATTACCAACCATTTTTAACTGGCTGCCATGTTGGGCTGAAATTCCCCCAAATATTAGAATTTGTTGAGCTTGAAGCTCTGCAGACGAGCCTTCAGAAAGTGCAATAGAAAGTTCATCAAAAAAGGAATCAGTGTCAAAGTCTTGGGGTACCATAAAAACAATTTGACCTTGGGCACGGATATTTACTTTTTGATCCGGATCTACGCTGAGAGCGTAACCGAAGCCTTGCTCTTCTACCGGTACCGGCGTAACTATAAGATTATTTCCAGCTGAGATATTAATATTTTGGCTTTCTACCGTAAGCCCTGGAAAAAGAGGCTTATGGGTTACCGGGTCGTAGCGGTTTTTAAAATAACCGACATTGATTGAGTTGATGTATATATCTCCATTCTCAGCAATGTTCCATGCTACTGGAGCTGCATTGCTATGAAAGATAAAGTTTCCTGTTTTCTTAGCTTCCTCAAAAGCAGCGTTGATCTTATCTTCTAAGCCTGGAAAAAATTGATTCCAAGTTTCAATTTGTGAACTTTTAACTTGATTAAAGCCTCCATGCAAAGCATCGAATTGACCAGCCAGCACTAGCTTTGTAGATGCAAAAAACATCATTGTCAAAACAGTTTTTGCATATGGAAAAGTAGTTTTCTTCATTTCGAATGTCTAAACTTTTTACTTTCCTTTGGAAAGAATTCAACGAAAGAGAATTAGGTTAATTTCTCATTCTTTTCATGTTGAAAAAATCAATCTTTGCATCAATTAAACAACGTTGAATGATCTACGATAATAAGCACTATGAAGTTTTTCTGCACCCCAATATAGGCGGTGACGCTCCGCAGAATTGCGGAGGAGGAATATCGAGAACATCTTTCTACGTTAGGCGGAGTCAAATTATGATCCCCCTTGATGAATATTTAGCCTCAAAAAGTCCGGAATTCCGCAAAGAAGTGGATAAACAGTATTCCGAAATGGCGATGGAATACTCTCTATCCAGGCTTCGGGAAGAACTGCAAATGTCTCAAAAGGAGTTAGCTAATAACCTCAATATCTCACAGCCTGCTGTTTGCAAGATTGAGAAAAACGCAGAGGATGTGAAGTTGTCCACGCTCATTAAGTATGTGAATGCTCTTGGCGGTCATCTCTCGCTCCAAGTGATCCTTCCCTCCGGAAAGGGAGTAGTCATTCCTTTACCAATTAGCCCGTAAAGCGCCGTCATTCATGACGGTGAAATAAGGGCCCAGTCCGAAGGACTGGCTATGCTAAACTGGCTCTATCTTTTCAGATCTAGGGGCGGGCTGTCCCGAAGTGAAGTCTGTGGAGAGATGTGAGACCTGAAGGAGTATACGGTTGTGTTCAAGCGCGTAAAACTCCTTTTGGAGAACGTGCAAAAACCAAGCTGTACTCCTTTGGGCAATCCCGCTGAAGCAGAAACCCTCCGAGGCAACTTCGACATTAAGCTACGGCTGCCGGAGAAGCGGTAGGAGTCCTCTTTATTTATGGAGAGGAGGAAGTCAATTGTACTCAATTAGTACGGAGTCCACTTCGACTGAAAGGTCAACAGTAACAAGATTGGAAAACCAGCTTGTTTGCGGACTTAAGCTTATAAGGTTCGGTGGAAATTCAGTTTCAAAGCAGATTACTTTGGTACCAATGCATCTGATCTGGATAAGTGAAGTCTAACTGCCTGAATGCTCGGATAAATAAAAGAAAAACACCTGTAAATCCAGTTAAAGCATAAATCATGAAACAATTTTTTAAGCAATATTGATCGCTTGAAGATTTTAGAAAGATAGCTTATTCACGGGAAGGGGGGGGGTAGACTGAATTTTATTGCGGGTTTTCCTCTAGATTTGAATCTTAATTAACACTTTGCATATCCTTCAGTACTTCTATAATGAAAATGCAAAGATAAAAATACCCCGAGGAAATCATGAAAGCAAATAATAGTATTTTATTACCCCCCCTGCCACCTCTTTTAAGCGTAATTTACTTACTCTATTAATCATTTCTTCAGTCGCTTTTTTGACGCCTGCTCAGGCACAAAATCTAACTATAAATGCTGGCGGAACAAATGGTGCAGTGGTTGATGCCATTAACTATGAAGATGGACTTGATGGTCCCACAGTTGGTCATTATTACTACTTGAATAAAACCTCCGGAGAAGGCGATCATGTACTGACCTTGACTTTTAATGGTGCAGGGCTGATCGTTGGCGCCGCATATTCAGATGTTCAAAAATTCGACCCTTCAAACAGGATCTACGGATCGGCAACTTTCATATCATTGGTTGGGCCGCAAGCTACTGTAAAGCCGTTGTTGGGCGTCTCATCGACAGAACAGGCCAACGGTGTTTATAAATTAAATGATAATACGACACCTAACCGTTATCTAACGAGCGATAACACCGATAATCCAGAGAAAGCATACACGCCGACAACAGGCAGCAAAAACTCCCAATATATTTTAAATGTTGAGATATCGGCCGGTTCTTCTGTAACGGGGAAGTTTTACGGCGGTAGAAACGATTACTTTGGGAACGGCGACGGCGATTCTTCTTATAACACGCTGAACGTGACTCTGGGTGAAGATGCAGTTCTAGCTGCCCAAATTCTCTTTGGGGGCCGGTCTGCTCAAAAAGAAAAGTTCCAGTCATACAGTGGCTATGCTACCGAATACAACCAAGTCATCGTCCAGGGCTCCTCTTTGAAGGGTAAAAACGCATTTAATAACGAAGCGCCTGGGAATGCAGAGATACTCTCACGAGCCGGAATTTGGGGGGCTGAAGGATGGAATGCCTCGAAGAATTTTGTGAGCATCAAAGATGCCACTCTTGTCGGACAAAGCAATAAGACAGAAGCCATGGGTGTTATAGGCGGAAGAGGTTTTTTTAGTTACCGCCTCAATACAGGCTATGCCGACAAAGGTTCACTGGCCTACGGCACAGAAAGCGCTATTGCAAATAACAACGTAGTCGTTATTTCTAACAGTCATCTGGGTCTTGATTCATCCTATAAATGGTCTAGCGACAACATGTCGAACAATGCGGACGCTACAGCTTGGTGTAAATATTCAGTATTCGGCGGCTACTCCGCAGGTTCTGCTAAAGACAATATCGTTGTAGTAGAAAATTCAATTATTAATGGAAATGTTTATGGCGGCTTTGAACTCCAAAATCAGCTGACTGGGCAAAATGGATTGAGAGAACTTCATTCAAATGTTGTCTCTCTTCATAACGTAAAAATAATGCCGGGTAATGCAGTATATGGAACAGCAACTGCCGATACGGTAATATCTACGAACAGTGATCTTAACTACGGAGCAGATGGTCAGGTTTTCTTCAATGAAGATGAATTGCATCCTGTTAATAGAAGACGAGGAATCGTGTACGTGGCCGGCTCCAACTTTGCTGACAGCGTATACGCAAGATATGTGCATTTCGGCCAGTATTTTGATCCCAATACGATGGTGTTTGATCAAGATACCAATGTAATCCAGAATTTCTACCTGTTATATAACAAAGATGTGGATGGACCAGCTAATGAGACCGACAATCCGGGCCTAGTAAGAATTTCTAATCCTGATGATCCTGAGGCAATCAAGCTCGGACAACTTGTCGCCGGCTCTTATGTCGTTAATAGAAGGGGTTTTAATTCGAGTCTTTCTCAACGTAATTCTAATGATAGCCCCTCAACAAATGGTGATCATAATTTTTGGGTGGCAGCCTACACCAATTTAACGAACAAGGTAGATGGTCAAGGTAAGTCCTTAAAAACTGAAAGCAAGTTATTTAATGGAAGCGAAGTTCGCCATCAATATGAAGGAGGAGATCTTTCTCTCCTCACTCATGACGATGGAATGGTGTTCAGCAAGAACGTAGACGCTTCGTCTTCTACGGACCATTCAGAGGCTTTGATGCACAATTTCCGTTACCATTATGATGGCTTAGTCTTATATTTAGGGGTTAATAACGGCAAGGATGCAAACGGGCAAGATGTGAGATCTGTTGCCATAGATTTCGATAAAATCGCAAAGTTCCGGGAGGACTCCGGACAGGGAACAAATGCTTTTGGAAATACAGCAATCGGCATATTCATGAACGCCGATAGGAATCAGCTTTACTACAAAGAGCCTATCAAAGGCGGGAATACTTCAACAAGCTGGGAAGATATGACGATCGATATTCCTGGATTTGAAATCTATCAGGGAGGCCCGACTCCTGTCGCTATAGCTACCTACGGTTTCTATAAATACATGCACTTTGACGGGAAAGATGAGACTTTTACCGTGACGGATTTGGATGGGGTCGATAGAGACTTCAGCAGTAAGGCAACAGGTGAAGGAGAGGAAGGGGGCATAGGAATTAAGTACTGGCTCAAATCTTTAAATGTTCTAGAAGGACAACAGTTAGTTCTCTACGGACTAAATGAGAATGAGACAGAGAACTATGAACGAGGCCGGTATCAGCTTTCTGCACAAGTAACTGGACGCGGAGGTTTGTATATTGCGGATAATACAACAGTTGTGGTGGGTGACCCTGAAAATCCATACCAAAAACAAAACCTTGCAGAAAACCAAAATCGTTATATTGGTGTGACAACGGTAGGTCAAAATGCACACCTTATTCAAGGGATAAATAACGCATTAGGTTCAGAGGCAATTCATACACAATTGTTAGCCTTTGCTAAGGGCGAAGATGGTACCACGGGTTCTTATGACTTAATGGGATTTACCCAAACTGTAGGTGGATTAGATGTTGCTGAGGGAGCTGTCGTTAATTTAACAGCGCCGGATGGTACGGACGAAGCTCTCAAGGGAAGTACTGGGGGAGAGCTGACCGTTCTTGGACCGAGTACACGAAGTGAACTTGCAACGATTAGAGGAAATTTGACCGGTAACGATCAATCTAAGTTGATTGTCACATATGGAGCATCTTCCGTATACAGCGCAAATCCGGACTTTTTAGGTACTTACGCCTTGCGTAACGCTTCTGCTGAACTTTACCATCAAGATGCCTTAGTCAAGGGAACTGCGGATATTTCTTCAAGATCTTCGTTATCATTCCTTAGCTCAACAGGCATTGCCAATATATATGGCATTAAGAATGCCGGAGATGTTTTCCTGTCCGGTGGGGATAATCAGATCTCTAATCTGAATCATGTGCATGTTGCAGAAAACTATGCAGGTGAAGAAGGTTCTGTTATTCACTACAGAGGTTTGGTCCAGGGCCCTGCAAACTCTTCCGTTGACGTTATTCATGCACTAACGGCCACAGGTACTTCTACGGTATCTTTTGGAGATGACCACAACAAGATTCCGGTTAGCGGCGTCTTCGCAGAATCTCGCGGGGAAAAGACAATCAAGAGTGAAGGCATTCCGATTTTTGTGATTACCGACAAGGGACAAGGCGGAAGTCAGCTTCGACTCGAAATGAAACCCTTTGGTGTCGTCGCTAAGGATGATGAGGCCTATAAGTGGGTTTACTCATTGGGCTATAACGAAGATGAAAACGGAGGAAGAACGTGGGTTCTCTACAACTCCGATGATGATGGAGATCATTACGAACCAGTAGAACCTGAAGTTCCGGTTCTCAGACCTGAAGCCGGCGCTTATGTCGGAGCCTCTCAATCCTGGGCGAAGATGCATATGAGACTGCATGACCGCTTCGGTCAGGCCTACTACATCGATCCGTTTGACGGAGAGGAAAAGCCGGCAGCCGCATGGGTTCGTCAGGTTGGCTCTCACTCACACTTCAATATGGGCGGTGGTCAAAGCAAGAGTCATTCTCGTACCGCGGTTACTCAGATTGGCGGAGATTTACTGAGAAACGAGTTTAATGAGGATTGGAAGTATATCGGCGGTGTCTTTGCCGGCGGTCTTTATAACCGTACAGACAGCCGCTCTTGGGATAGCGCCAAGTCTCGTTCAGACGGCTACTCTCTTGGCATCTACGGAACGCTTTATACAGGCAACAGCCCTGATGACGGCTTCTATGTCGACTCTTGGCTTCTCTTCGGACGCTATGACAACAAGGTTTGGGGCGATGAACTCTCTCCGTTTAACTACAAGTCTCATGGCTGGGTTTGGTCAGTGGAAACCGGTTACACCATCCCTCTGAATGAAACCGGAACCAAGGACTACAACAAGCTGATTTGGACGTTCCAGCCTGAAGCCCAGTTGATTTGGGACGGAGTTAAGGCCAATTCTGCAACAGACGCTACCGGCACCAAGTATCGTCAGTTAGGAACGGACAACGTAACGCTGCGTGTCGGCGCCAGACTTCATGCTAACTACATGAACAAGGGCTTAGGCTTTATCGAAGGTAACTGGATTCATAACACCAAGAAAGCCGGTGTTCAGATGGGAAGCGACAGAGTCTACATGGACGGCGGACGCAACCTCGGTGAATTCCGTATGGGCTTAGAAGGTCACATCACCCGCAACACATTAGGCTGGGCGACCTTCGGCGTACAGGCCGGTAAAGCTGGTTATCACAACGAAACCGCTCAGATCGGCATCAAGTACATGTTCTAGCCGAGAGCAGATCTTTTAGCTGTTGAGGCGGCGCAGAGCAAAAACTCTGCGCCCCGCAACCCGACTCGAATACTTTACGGAATTTACTCATCATGACAACGAAAAAGACATTATTGGCAGCATCGATCTGCGCATTTAGCTTGGCGCTCAGCGGCTGCGCTTATGATCACAAAGACTATCCGAGAGAAAGCTGGTTTGTTCAGCCGACTACCGTGATCGAAGCCTATCAGTTTAAGAAAGTTGAAGAACCATTAAAAGTTTCATTGGTTGTTAACTATCTTTGGGAAGGGCGCCCCATTGTGACAGAACCTTTTGAAAAGCGTCCTGCCGATTGGCGTGAGCAATACGGCCTGTGGTTTGCAACAGAGCGCTATCTTGAGCAAACCGGCTTATTTAAGATCGTAAAAGCAGACGCAGAAGATAGACAAGGTGAAGTCGTGGTGGATCTTTCCAGAGAAATGGATCCCAAGACAAAAACCGCAATCGAAGCCAAGAAAGCAGATCCGGAAAATCATCCTGAAAAAATCGTCTATGAGTATGACATGACGATGAAGATGACCGTCCAATTAAAAGATAAGCCGGAATTGGAAGCAACTCCGACAACGGATCACATGTTCATCGGACATGAAGACTCTAAAGAAAAAGAGCTTGGACAAGATCCGAAGAGATTTACTTTCTCCTATTTTAATAATATGGACTTTCATACCGAGTTTGTCCGCCGCTTTTATAAGCAGATGGTTTTTGAAAGCGTAAAACAGCTGGAAAACAAACTGCCTTGATAGCATCAAGAAAGCGGTAAAGATTTAATTTGTTTTTGTTGTATTTTTGTTGTAGTTAGACCGTCAAAAACGAAGTTATTCCCTCGGGCAGCGTCGTTGGTTGGGGCTTTGATTTGAAAAAATCAAGGCTCAATTTTTAGTAAGGTTCCCATGGCTCGATAAGAGCCGTGGATTTTCCGGCATTAGCTCTCTGCTTGCAATTGTTTGTAGGTAGACGGAAGCCATGGCTTGAGGTCGTAATCTTCCAGTCCGTGCTTGAAGTCCAAGGAACCTATCTTCTTGGTTTTATCGTGTCCGTCTTTTAACGCTTCCGTCCAAGCCTTATCGAGGACGTGACCATAGACGCTCCGACAGTACTTTTTCAAATATTCCACTGGGGCTATGCCGTTGAGTTCGAGCGTCTTAAAGATAGAGTAGATGTCGCACATATCCACCGCATACTCAACCGATTGTTTATACCAAATGTTTTTCCTCAGAACTGTCACCGGCCTCAAGCGGCTTTCTACCAGATTAGAGTCAGCCGGTACTTTGAAGTCATCGATAAAGACCTTAAATTCGTTGCGCAAATTCATATAGTAAGCGCATGCCGCTGAGTACAACCCGCCTCCGACTCCTTTCTTATATAAACCAGATTGAGTTTTTATACAGATTTTGTCGGCTTGGTAGGACATTATTTTGTCTACCGCCGTTAATAAAGAGTCCTGGCGCCTGCGGTATTCTTCCTGCTTCCTCTGCGAGACTTCCTTCGATATTGCCTCTTGCAGGTTATACAGCTTTGATAGTGCCTCAACACAGATAAGCACGCAGCTGCCCGGCTCAGCCTGTTGGACTCTTATCTTCATCTGCTTGAGCTTTTCTTTTTCACCGAGCGCTGATTGATGAAGTTCTTTTAAAAGACTGCTGCTTAACAGAGCACTGAGAAGTTTGCGCCGGTAGTGAATTAAACAGCTTTGATGCTTTCTTTCCCCGCCTAGTGCCTGAAGAACTGTTTCATAGGCGCTATAGCCATCGGTTACTAAAGTATTGAACTGGAAGTCTGATGTGATTTGTGAGCTAATTGCTTGAGCGCTTCGGCTTGGTAAATACTTAAGGATAAATATTTGTTCAGGCGCTGAAGCTGCTGTTGTCAGAGCCAGAAGATAATTCTGTTTGCGCAGCTTAGACTCATTCATGCGCTCCTTGGCACACTTTCCTCTTCCCTGAGCTTCAAGCACCGGAAATACAGTTTCATCTGCGATTAGTACATCGGCTTTCTTTAAAGAGGATTCATAAAGCAGAGCAAGAGGATGCAGGTAAAAGCGGGCTAAATCATGCAAGTTGTACGAGACGGTGTCATGGCCCAAGCAAAGCTTTTGCTGCAGCTCCTTAATCTGTCTGTGCAGCGGTATTCCGCTGTAAAGGCCCATAGCTAGCTCAACCAGCATCGATGTACCGACTGTGCGTGCGCAGTTAACCGGATGCTCTGCATCGACCGGGAGCCTGACATGTGCTTGTCCGCATTTAGGACATACATAAACATCTTGCCGCTGAGAGAGAGCCTCAAGATTGTCCAGTTTTGGCAGTGTCTTTCTTCTTATTGTTTCTACAAAGCTAGAGAGCTTTACCATCTCTTCCGTGCAGCCTTTGCAGTGAGGAACTTTGTCGGAAGCAGGAACAACGGTGCGCTCTCTTACCTTTGGATTTACCTTTTGGCGCCCAAGGCTCGGCTTCTTTTCTAAAGCGGCAATTGAAGCAGCAGGCTCATTGACGATGCTTTTAAATTCTCCGGCTAACGGAGTGTTTTCCGGCAACGATTTAACGACTTGATCAACGATGCGTGTGGCCTCTATCAGTTCTTTGCTGCCGTTAACCCACGAACCTTTGTTTTCTTTGAGTTCTTTATCAACCTCAGCCCTACCAATTTTTTCCGATCCTTTTCCCAGTAACGCTTGAAATTGACTCGAACTATTTTCAGCCAAGACTCTGAGCGATTCAAGCATATGGCTGATCTGCTGTTCAATGGCTAGCCCCATCCATTTATCTTCGGCAATCAGATATTTGTCGGCTAATAAGGCCACTTCTTTACAGTTGTGAAATGCGTTGATGACAATTGTGGAGAGCCCGCGAAATCGCGCCTGTATTTCTTCTTTTTCTTTTTCCGTTTTAAGCACAAGCTCAATGAGTTCTTCTTGTGACAAATTTTTGAGCTGCTTCTTGTTGAACACTTTGCTCTCCGGTTGGGAATGCCGAACACTGTTCAATTATGAAGCAACTGAAAGCAGATTAAAACCGGCCTTCGCAGTCCCCTCCAAAGCTCTCAAATACCATGGCTAAAAGCCTTGGTGATCAAGGTTTATAGGATGGATTTTTTTAACGCTGGTTATCAAACAAAGTGTTACAACTTATTGTTCCTTAAAGTAGTTTTTGCGGGCTCCTTCAATGCGTTTTCCATTTAAAAAGGATACGAGCTGTTCAGCTGTTAGGCTTCTTTTAGCCGGGCTGTCAAGAAGACTCATTAGCTGTTGGAAGCTCCCATGATGCAGCCGTCTGGTTATCAAAGTCATTCCCGACTGGTCAGCTGCGATAATCTTGGCCAGCGCCCGTGTACGAGATAAAAACACAACACAATGATGGCCCGAGCAGATGTCTATATTAAGAGTGCTTCTAGCAAAGGCTTCCAGTCTAAAGTAACCGGCTCGTAGATCAGTGGCAGTGGTGACGACCGTAATCTTGCATCCTTTAAAGTTCAGAAAACTCATGGCTGCACTCCGAGAAGCATCTTTATCAAACCTCTGGCTTCAAGGCTAGGATCCGCCGTTTCATAGCTCACAGTAACCTCCGATCTTACAGAAACGGTAATTTGCTTCGAGGCTGGTCCTAATTGTGCCGGCTTTTCTACTGCGGCCGGCTCGATTTCAAATATCTCAACCTCGTCTTCTTGCATATCTTGCTCGGCTGCCTCAAGTTCGTCGGGGACAACTGTTGGGCTCGGATTGGCTTCCACTGTAACGGATGGAAAGGAAAGAACGTAGTCGGCTTGGCTCATGTAAAACTCCTCTCGGTTGTTCAATAAGCCAATTTTTCACCTTCGCTAGAAAATATTCATCACAGTCATGGGAACCTTACGCTCTTATCGAGCCATGGGAACCTTACGCTGGTTTTCCCAGACATCGGACGGGAGGGATACTTTAAGGTGTGAGAATTATATGGAATTCTTATTTGGTCAATATTGAATATAAAATCCTCTGTTTTTCTAAAACAGAGAATACTCTCATGACTTCGGCCCCAATCTTTCCCTAGATTGGCCTTATTATCGTAATACCAAATAAGCCAACGGCATTTTTTAAAGTATTGCATGGAAGGTCTTTTAAGATCTGCCAAAATTTCTGAAAAGCCGCAAACGTAAAGCGTTCCTTCTTCTTTTAAGACCCTCGAACACTCGGATATCCACTCAATGGACCAGTTAATATATTCTTCGTCCGTAGTAAAACAATCCCACTTGGCTTTCTTAATGTTGTAAGGCGGATCGGCAAAAACCGTGCTTACACTTTCGGATGGAATGTTTTTTAGAAAGTCGAGGCAATCGTACTGATAAAGTTCTCCTTCAGTCGTTTTGTAAATGGGTTTCAATTTTTTCAGACCTCGAAAGTATCGTTTATTCGAATTTTACCAAATACCTCGAAATTCCCCTGCTTGAGCGTGAGGATGCAGGTGTGACGGAACTTTTCAAAAGGCAAAGTTTGTTCTTCAAGAGAGTTCAAAAGTTGATCCGTATAAACTTTTCGGCTTCGAGTCCCCCATAATTTTCCGGCTAGCTACAGCCTGTTTCAGAGATAAGCGCTTAGCGGGAGAAGAGAAGTCACTAAGCTTCTATCTAAACTTCGGGAGTGCCTTAAACTTTGAGAGCTTCTTGTTAAATCCATTAAAATTCAAGGCCTTCCCTTCTCAGCATGAACCGTTCTTATTGCTTATCGGCACACAAAAAACAACTGCGACTCTGCACAATTAAACCTGCCATCATTCATTTTTTTGAGTTTTATTTTTTCTAAGACTTTTCCACGCTCCATACAAAATTTCTCCGCTTCTTTTATGGCCTTAGCCGATAAAAAAGAACCGGACCACTCGTTTTCGCTAATAGAACTCAGCTTGAAAGAACCGTCCTCTTGCTCTTCAATAGACGTTTTTGTCTACTGTAGTGCAGCCGGCTAGTAAAAACAGCGACACGATCCAAAGAATCTTTCTCATTTAATTTTGTCCTTTTTCTGTTTCCAATTGCCCCGGAAAATCAGTTTCGGTATCTGAAATTAATCTAATCTCAATTCTTGAAGGTGACATTTCATACATTGAACGTGTTTTTGCATCCACCCCAATCCATCCTGGGATAAAGCCACTGAAGGTATTCCCGAATACATACCAAACACTATTCCTTGATTTGACTACAAGATCTACCGGACGATATCCGCCTTTTTCAATATGGATGTCATAACTTTGTCCGGAAAAAAATATCCCTTTGCTTTTGTCAGTTCCTCCTTAAACGGCGTTTGTCCCGTATAAACATTTTCACCATCCTTATCCTTGATTGAAATCGAACAATTTTCCGGAATTGTTGTAATCTCAATTTCCTGTACGTCTTTATCAACTATGGAGGCACAGCCAAATAAACTTAACATTGTGGAAATGCTAAGCATCAGCAATAGTGATTTACTGTTCATTGTATCTCTCCGCTGCCTTTGCGTTTTTAGCAAAGGCAACTCTTATTAGAAAATGTATTCGAATCCGATATCAACGCGGTAATCGGCCTTCAGCTTAGAGGCAAAACTTCTTTTTACGTAGAAGTGAGCAAATTTGTCTTTTTTCTGTGAGAAGGTATAAGTGCCCCCAGCAGAGACTTCTCCCCAAGTCTCTTTAAGATTAAAGCGTGAACGGTTAGAACTGCCGTCATCGAGTTTATATGTCGTATCTAAGCGGCCTTTAAACTCTCTTAGTGCATCAACTTTGACAAATGCGGAACCTTCCTTTGCTTCATATCCAAGCGCAATGCCAGCACGACCTATCAAACTATTGACCGCTTTATGGCGGACGTTAACATTATTGTTAGTCCTAAAATCAGAGCCTAAGATTCTGCCATAAATGATCTGAAGCTGTGGGTCAAAGTACCAATCTTTATTTTTGTAAATGTAATGCTTATTACCGTACTCAGCGCTTAATGTGTAGCCCCAAGTTCTGTCATGACCTTTGGTATTTAGGAGATAGTCGCTGCTCCAGGCGGAGAACTTATTGGAGAATCGGCTGACTTTACCGACGAGATCAAGATAACCGCCATTGGAAAATTTCCTAACACCGTAGAGCCAGAAACTGGCCATCCAATTGTCTGCATTTCCGCCTCTGCTAAGTTTCAGGTCTCCGTCTGTATAGGACAGACCTGCACCGTAAATCCATTCATGGGCCTTCTCTCTCTTACAGGGGAAATTTTCTCCGTCTTTATCGCGACAGCGGTAGGAGTCTTTGTATTCGAAGTAATTCCGATCTATTCCGATCTGGATACCCTTGTAATTATCCTTGAAGTAATAACCGTTATGGTTAAATCTATTGCGTCCGACGTAGCCTCTTGCCCAAAGACCTTCCAATTCGTAATTATCTCGAACTTCACCCAGTCTTTGATGGAGGGTGTCTATTTCCTGACGCCAAGTGAAATAATGACTAAGAGATACCGACTCTATGGATTTCATCGTTGGAGTAGGCTGCGGCTTGGGAATAGGTGTAGCAGGAATCAAAGGAAAGGGATGAGTAAACCCGGTTCCATAGGCTCCCAAGGGAACCATGTTGCGAGATCAATGATTTCACCTCTGTATTTTGCCCCTGCATCTTTAACTTTTTCCGGTACCTCACTATTTGCTTCTTGGACTAGATCTATATCCTCAAAATACCATTGAGCTTTAAGAGCATGGTTAACGACACCTTCCGGAATAATCACCCAACCTGCAGCATGAGCATACTTAGGATTTTCTCCGTTCGGATCGTCTCTCTTAACAATTTCATTTCCCTCTTCATCTGTGGTTTTAATCCACATAGTTCCTTTAGTCAGACCATTAAAACCTTCCTCATAGTCATCTTTAATCAGAATGTAATCCTGAGAACCAATGTTCTCTATTCCCTCTTTAGCATAAATTGAGTTTGCAGCACTTCTAAGCAACCAAAAAGCAGCTGCCAAGCGCTTATCACTTGGTGCTCCCTGCCATCCAGGAGCAATTTCTTTAGTATCTCCGCAGCTTTCTCCGGCGCAAAAATTATCTGCATTTAATGTTCCGACTGTTGAAACCCCATCTTTATAGAAATTTGTTGGTTTTACATAAAAATCCAGAGAAGATGCATTGGAGCGGTCTGCCTTGACAGCTTTTCCATCAGAGGTTTCTATTTTTTTCAAAATAGAAATAAGGGGCCGTAGTTGCGGAGCTTCCAATAGCCCAATAATTCATGTAAGGACCATTTCCATAGGGATACTTATATCTTACCTTGATCTCCGGAACCTCAATATCCGGCTCATCTGGATCTTTCGGCTCTTCAGAACCTTCATCCGGAGTCTGAGAAGCAGTACTTCCTATAAGAGCAGAAGGTGTCAAACTGTTAAACTTTATCGCCCCACCGTCATTTTTTGAACTGCCACCCTCAGGGCTGCCACCTTCAGGGAATACTGGATCCGGAGAGTCGGGATCTGGCTCTTCAGTATCGGGAGAGGGGGGGGTGAAGGCTGATTATCTGGATTTACATGATTAGAACTAATGTAAACAGTATTAAATTCAAAAGAGGATGTAGCCAATGACGTTCCCTGGGACGGATTAACAAGAGGTGAGGAACGCAAAACGCCTAGATTATGGATGTAGTTTGAGTAGCTCCAGGTCAGACCAGAGTTAGAAAAAATTAGTCTTGTATTGTTATAAGCATTTTCATCCCCTTGTAAAGGTGTTGTATTTGTACTCTTTTCAATATCAATGTAAGCTCCGGGATTAAATTTACTTCCTCTGCCAAATTCGTTGGAAGAAAACTCTAATGCAGAAATTCCTTTTTCCAAGGGAGGTTTAGCTGAGGACCCTATCCATAAGGTAGACCTTACCTTTAGTGGAGCAGTAATTGTAAATGGCCCTGTAAAACTTGTTTTTGTGAGAACGCTTTCCCGACTCGAGTCGTTTTTATTGTTAATTTGTCCTTGTACGAAAGCTGTATAGCCTGCATTACCTATTAAATTGATTGCTACTCCCTCATGATTTAATGCTTCTATTTCCTGCACGCCTCCAATATTTTGCAGTGCAATTGGTACTTGTAAACGGTCTTCTACACTTATTCCGACATACTCGTCACCAATTTTTTTCCCTCTGAGCCCAATGTATTGTCTTCCCCAACTTTTGTTGCCATTATCGTTCCAGTTATAAACAGCAATAGTGTTATATGAAGTTCCAGCTCGTTTTAAATCTATCATTTCTACAGATTTAAGGTACTGTCCAGTTGGTTTTCCGAATGTTGTTAGCTGGTTTCCTGAACCATGCTCCGACCTATAATTACGCACCCCTCTAAAGGTTGCATAAATTGTTCCGACTTCTTCTATATATTGATCAGCCTGCTGAAGCATTGAAATTCCGTAAAGGAAACGATTGGAAGCAGAACCAATATCTCCGATAGTCCCTAGGAAAGCTTGTTCAGTAGGAGCAGGATAAGAAGTGCTATTCGGATTATCTCCACGGACATAAATCGCCGTACCAAGAGCATTCGAACCTGTTGATATGGCACCAATATTCCCATAAAAAACCTGACGAGCGCCTGTAGTTAGCGAAATAACGCCATACGGAGCACCCTGTTCACGCGGTGTTTCTGGGGTGAACTCTCCATCAATATTTAGTGATCTAGCAATTGATCCTTAGTAACGAAGAGTTCTTCTATATCTCCATAGACATTCTGCTGGCTCAGAAGTCGTCCATTTAAATTTCCTATTGCAGAGAAAATCACGCCAGAAGAAGAACTGATAAGAGGGGCTTTTTGTGTAAAATAAATATTTTGTTTCTGGGTATCTTTGGGAGAAGATACTTGGAAAATATAAAATGCGCTACTATTGCTTTTATTTATTAGACTAATTTGTGCAACATTATTAAATCGAAGGTTTTGTTCGCCACTCGTGTTAGCAAGTCGAAAGACATTCGTTACAGATGAGGAAACTTCTTTAAATCATTGTAAGTCTCGCTTGATGTAACCTGCGCCGTTATTTCCAACACATCTGTTGGCTCAACAGGTGGCTCTGCAGCCACGACTGTCCCTAGACCTACGATTGGCAAAAATGCAAACTTACTGCGCTGCCCCACCGTTAAATTTTTATTTAAAAGTTCAGACAAGATCTGAAAAATCTTTCTTTTTTTATAAATCGGACAATGATCACAGTCCGAAGAGAGTGTTAGTAGCATTTAATTCCTCAGGTGTGTTTTTTATCTTGAGACTTTTTCTTATAATTATTGTACTAAATTCGAACAAATTCACGATGCTTTGGACTCTATC
>PDYJ01003092.1_pt1 | contig 121178 bp, 102 predicted proteins | sample 1430841 | NCBI WGS metagenome assembly PDYJ01 (sample SAMN07237672, study PRJNA390542) | Gut metagenome, whole genome shotgun sequencing project. | isolation source: fecal pellets | host: Mus musculus | place: USA: New York, NY | collected 2016-10
GTGCATCTGAACATACTGAAGCAGAGCCAGTTGAAGTTAAAGAAGATGCTTCATCAGGCGCATCACGCCATTAATTTCCTAGGAAATAATTAAATAAAGAGTTCACATAGCTGAACTCTTTATTTTTTTTAATAAAAAGTAAGCAAAGTTGTGCGAAATTCATAATAAAAAAGTATACTAGTAGATGAACGAATTTTATTAAATATGTGGAGGCAAAAATATGCAACAATTTGGGGTTATTGGCTTGTCCGTTATGGGGAAAAACCTTGCCTTAAACGTTAAAAATCATGGCTACTCTGTCTCTGGATTTTCAATTGATAAGCCAGAGGTTGACGCTTTAGCAAAATATGAAGATAAGAATTTGAAGCCAACTTATACTTGGGAAGAATTTGTTAATTCACTAGAAAAGCCACGAAAAATCTTGATTCAAATCATGGCTGGTAAACCAGTTGATGAAACTTTACAAAAATTATTGCCTCTTTTAGATAAGGGCGATATTTTAATTGACGGTGGTAATTCTAATTTCCACGATACTAATCGTCGCTACAAGGAAATGGAAAAGCACGGTATTCACTTCATTGGTATGGGTGTTTCTGGCGGTGAAGAGGGAGCTTTGAACGGTCCTGCCTTAATGCCAGGTGGTGACGAAAAGGCTTATGAAGAAGTAGCACCAATTCTTGAAGCTATGGCAGCCAAGACTCCAACTGGTCAACCATGTGTTGGCTATATTGGGCCAGCAGGTAGTGGTCACTATGTGAAGATGGTTCACAATGGTATTGAATATGGCATTATGCAGATTATTTCTGAAGTATATGATGTTTTACGCACCGTTGGTCATTATTCAAATGATGAAATGAGTGAAATTTTCAAAGAGTGGAATAAGGGTGCTTTACAAGCTTACCTAATTGAAATCACTTCAAAAGTCTTAAAGCAAAAAGATGATTTGACTGATGATCATATTATTGATCATATTTTAAATGAAGCTTCTTATAAGGGAACAGGTAACTGGATGCTTGAAGATGCAATTCGTCTAGGTGCACCAATTACTGTAATTGCAGAAGCTGTTCTTGCTCGCTTTATGTCAAAAGCAACTTTAAGAAATGATCCTGAACCAAAGATTGATCCAGAAAAGGCTCCAAAAGACTTAGTTGATCAACTCGCAAAGGCACTTTACTTAGCTATGGCTGTTTCATATGGTCAAGGATTTGAACAATTAACTATGGCCGCAAAAGCTTACAACTGGCGTTTGCACTATTCAACTATTGCCCAAAACTGGGAAGCTGGATGTATTATTCGCTCACAAATGCTTCATGATATTAAGTTTGCTTATAATGCTGATAAAGACTTACCTAACTTATTTAAGGCCCCATTCTTTGATAAGGTGAAAAAGAAAATATTGGTGCTCTTAGAGATGTGGTTAAGATTGCTGCTGATGCTGGTGTACCAACCCCAACTCTTAGTGCGGCTTTGAATTACTTAGAATCTATTTTTAACCCACGCTTACCTCAAAATATTATTCAAGGTCAACGTGATTACTTTGGCGCACACACTTACCAAAGAAATGATCGTCCAGGTACTTTCCATACTGAATGGTACGAAGAAAAATAACAATGTTTCACATGAAACTAAAAAAGTCACTACAGATGTAGTGACTTTTTGCGTTAAAATAAAGCAGTATCTAATAAATAGGGATGTAGGTAAGTAAGAATGAGGAAAGAAGAAAAAGATAATCTAAAATTGATGCTGCAGGCATTAATTGTAGGACTAATTGCAGGGGCTGTAGTTGGACTATTTAGATTTGGAATTGAAAAGACGTCTGCTTTTTGGCTCTATCTTTTTAAAGAGGCCCATAATAATCCAGTTTGGTTTGTTGCAATTGTTCTTGGGTTAGCCGCAGTAGGGATCATAGCGGGATATTTTGTTAAACAATATCCACACGTTGGAGGATCCGGTATTCCGGAAGTTAAATTACAGCTTCAAGGTAAGCTCCAACTTAAATGGTGGCAGATTTTGTGGAGAAAGCTCATCGGGGGAATCTTAGTAATTGGAACGGGCTTGTTTCTAGGACCTGAGGGACCATCCCTTCAACTTGGTTCATCCATTGGCCAAGGAGTGGGTGAGAAGCTAAAACAAAGTAAATACAATCAAAGGGTATTACTTGCAACGGGAGCTGCCAGTGGTTTATCAGCTGCATTTGGAGCACCATTGAGTGGAGCACTATTTGTTTTAGAAGAAATTTTTCATAATTTCTCTCCGCGAGTTTGGATGAATTCCTTGGTAGGAGCAATTGCCGCTAATTTTATGGTGTCCTACTTTTTTGGCTTACACCATGCTTTAGGGATGCCATATGATCATTCATTTCCAATTTATTTGTACTGGCATTTGGTGATTTTAGGGATTATCCTGGGACTATTAGGCCATTTATATAAAAAAGGTTTATTTGGATTAAAAAAAGTCTATTTAAAAATTACCTGGTTACCACGTTGGCTACATGGTTTAATTCCATTAGCAATTTTAATTCCAATTATGTATTATTGGCCATTAATTACTGGACCAGGTAATCGTTTGATTTTATCTTTACAAAAAATGCTCACTCAAAGTGGATGGGCACTAGTTGGAATTTTAGCGTTTTACTATGTAATGCGAATCGCATTTTCCATTATTTCTTATGATTCAGGTTTACCTAGTGGTATATTTTTACCAATTTTAACTATGGGGGCTCTAATTGGAGCAACCTATGGTACATTAATGGTACAACTTGGCTTAATGCCTGCACACTTAGTTATTAACTTGATAATTTTTTTCAATGGCAGGCTATTTTGCCGCTATAATTCGCGCTCCATTTACAGCAATAATTTTGATTACTGAAATGGTGGGGTCTCTTCTTCACTTAATGCCACTAGCTGTTGTGGCATTTATTGCACTTTTAATCGATCAGATTCTTGGTGGAAAGCCAATTTATGATAGTTTAGCAGCTGCCATGATGCCAGAAACACGTTTACACCCAATATCAGGTGAAGAAGACGAATTAGATATTCCAGTATATGAAAATAGTAAGTTAGTAGATCAGGAAATCAAGAATATTAACTGGCCCGATAATGTGCTTGTTAGAACGATTAGAAGGGGAAGCCGAGAAATAATTCCTCATGGTGATACTGTAATTGTAGCAGGAGACTTATTAATTCTTGGAGTTGACCATAATAACCGTCCAGCGGCATATGATGCAATGAAAGAATTGCAGGGCGTAGAACTTGATGGATAAAAATATCTGAATAAACACAAATAAGCCCTCTAGCTTAAAGTAAGCTGGAGAGCTTATTTTTATAATTATTTAAATAGTTGTGTTATTACTTTTTCAACTTCTTCCAGGCCTTTTTAGAACCACGATCTAAATCTTTATTGAATTTATATTCTTGCCAATCTTGCACAAATAATAAGTCAAGATTGTAACCTGCAGGATAAAGTTCTTCAGCTTTCCGAACTAATTTAGCTCCTTTTAAGGGTACAGTCTCAAAAGTTCTATTAACGAAAACCACAATTTGATTCGCTATATCGGCGTTCTCATAAAAGAGTACTTCTTGGTGATATTTTGGTACTTTAATTCGATCGCCTTTTTTAAAAGAAGGTAGGGATTTAATTTTTTTCGGCTTATTCTTAAATTTAAGATTAGCTTGTTTTAGAGGAAAGATTCCTGTGTTTAAGAAATCTTTAGCTTCTGACAGTACGTTTTCAGGCATACCACTTTTTTCTGCAATCCAGAGCGCACGACTAGCACCTACTTGATTTAAAAGTAGTTTATAGGTGGGATGTAGAGTTTGTAAGTCAAAATCCATTGCTGCTGTAATAAAAGCAGGATTTTTAGTTGAATAATCTTTTATAGCGCTATAGTGGGTAGTTGCTAAGATTAGGCATCCTTTTAGCTGCAGGGTTTGTAAAATAGCAATAGCAAGGGCTGCACCTTCATTGGGATCCGTTCCACTACCCAGTTCGTCTAACAAAATCAGACTGCTTGGAGTAGTCTTTTGAACAATCTCTGCCATCTTTTTCATTTCAGCAGAAAATGTTGAAAGGGAGTTATCTAAGTCTTGATGATCACCAATTGAAGTATAGATTTTGGTCATAATTGGAATGGAGCACGGTGCCGCACTCGGTAAGAAGAGACCAAATTCCATCATTGCAGTGGCTAAGCCAACAGTTTTGAGTGTGACAGTTTTCCCACCTGCATTCGGTCCAGTAATAATTAAGCCATGTTTAGTTGGATCTAACTTAAGAGACAGGGGAACTGGATTACTTAACAAGGGATGCTTCATTCCGTTCAATTGAAGCTCATTTTGTTCATTTAAAATTGGGCGTTTGCCACCAGTAGTATGCGAATATTTTGCACGTGCTAAGATACAATCTAGATCAACAATAACATTAAGATTGGCTTCAAAATGAGCTAGCTCATTATAGATTTTTGCCGTTAAATTTCCCAAAATTTGAGATTCAATTAAGTAAATCTGATTTTCGACTGTAGTTTTTTCTTGAGTAAGATGAACTATCTTGGTTGGCTCAATGAAAACAGTGGTCCCATTATTAGATTGATCAATAATATTTCCACCAAAACTATGCTTAAAGCTTGCCTTAACAGGAAGCGTATAGTGAGTATCTTTTTGAATAATCTGAAAATCTTGCAACATTGATTGGTACTTTTTTGTCTGCAAGTATTTCTGTAGAGTTTCTTTGATAGTTGTATTTAAGTTACTACTTCTTTGGCGTAGTTTAGTCAGCTCTTTATCTGCTCGATCTGAAACCTCTCCGCGCTCAATATCTTGATAAATTAATTCTTCTAGTCTATCTAGAATAGTTAACGTATCACAATAGCTGGCCACAATTGGAGCCTTAAGTCTTTGTTTATCAAAAAAGCGTACTAATAAGCGAGTAACCCTAATAAAGTCAGCAACTTGTTCTAGTTCTCGGGGATTTAAGATATATCCCTTTTTCACCTTATTTATGATTGGCGTAAAAGCATCTGAATTAATAAAAGGGATGTGTAGGCCATGATCTAAAATCCAGAACATTTCTTCCGTTTCATCTAATAACGCATTTGCTTTGACTGACTTGTTTGCAAGTGGTTGAGCTAAAATTTTCTCCTTAGCTTCTGGTGAAACGGCATAGCCAGCTACAAGTTTACGTACACGTGAAAATTCGATTTCGTCAGTATTATTCAATTTTTATTTTTCTCCTTAAGAAAATAGAATTTAAATTTGTTTTTTCTCAAGGGAAGGTAGATTAGTCCCTTGAGACTAAAATACAATTAGCATCATATAGCAATATGTCCTTTTCTAAATTATTGATTCTAATGATATAACATTTTTTCGAAAAAAGCACTGGGGGGGAAGAAAAGAATTAAGCGTATATCAATATCTTTGCAGTAGAGTATAAAATAATTTGATGAACGAATAAAAAAGATAAGAAGTCGAGTTGATTCTAATGAGTTTTCGGCAAATAAAAATCACCGACTTTACAATTGCCAGTGGTATAATAAAATTAGGAGTAAAGATATTGCGAAACATGAGTTTAGTCATGCAGAGCGTGGGCGGTCTTAGTGACCGTCTTTTTTGTTAAATAAGGTCTTTATGAGTCATCTATTATAGAGGTGATCAAGGTAGACACAAGAGTTGATAATAGAATCTCAGCTGGTATAAAACAAAAGGCTAGCAAAGCGTTAGCAGATCCTGCTCTCCCAAAATATTGGGACATTCCTAATGTGAAAACAATGAACTCTATTGAAGAAGCAATAGATGATTTAAAAACTAATAAATTAGAGGGAACAATGTCTTATCCTGAATTAGAGAAACTGCTAGATGAGTAAAGTTTTTCGACTAGTTGATTTAAAAATCGGCATAGGGGTAAATATATTTAATTGGGATGAGTACCCATTCTAATTTATGTAGATAATAAAACTTTATAGAAATAAGTCTTATGTACTTTTTATTTTGGAGTCAAGGTTACGCGACTCCTTTTTTACGACACACTTTAAAGTAAAGAAAAACTCTCAAAATTATATTTGAGAGTAAAAGTTATTTATTAACAATTTTTTTGATCAATAATTCCTTCTTTAGCTCTTTCTGCTAAAAAACTTGCCTTTGCTATTTTTACGGCGCCAGTTAAGATGCCCGAATCATTACGTAAACGTAAGGTAGTATCGTGAATATCAAGAATCAAGTTATCACCGAGAAACGCTAAATCGTAATCCGAAGTATAAATTTCAAAATTAGCATTATTTTCAATTTTTACTGAGTAGCGTGGATCGTGCTTCATTGTATCAAGTGAGATTAATGAATAATCCATTCCGATATTACATGATCCGCCTTCAATTGAGTAGTCGCCACCACCGCCATCAACAATTAAAAGTATTTCATGTTTGTTATAACCACGGTTTTTAAGAAAATCGATTGCATCTTGGCTAATTGTCATTTTTACCATAGAAATCACCCTAATCCTTTCTAATACTTAATTTTAGAAAAAAGTAGTATCAAATCAATTATTTTGTTTGAATTGGGGTGAAGTTTCAGGAGCCCAGATTAAGCAGATGATAAAGGCAGCAAAGAGAACAAAAGCACAAGTGATCATTGCCAGATGTGCTCCACCTAGATTAGTTAAAATAGGCAATAGGAAAGTACCAGCTGCTGCCCCAAAACGACTAATTGTGATACAAGTTCCAACTCCTGTTCCTCGAACTTTAATATCAAATAGCTCAGTTGGATAAGGGTAGTCAAGTACTAATCCAGACGATAAAACAATTGCAAATATACAAAAGATAATCAATTGAATATTGGAATTAATATTTTTATTGATTGCTAGGAAACCAATCAAGAGACTTGAGAGTAAAAAGTTACTAATTAAAAATGCACGTCGACTAATTTTGTTAAAAATTAAAATTCCAAAAAGTACCCCAATGAACATACCGCCATTATAGATAATGCCAGAAATTTTTTGATCAGTAACATGCATACTTTGTAAGAGAATCGGAAGAAAAATACTGATACCAAAGAATGCAAAGGCTTGGCAAGCATAGAAAAGGCCACCGACTAAAGTTTGTCGCAAATATTTCCTGGAAAATAATATTGTCCAAGAAACTTCCTTGACGGGTTTAGCCTTTTTTAATTTTTGAGGAAGGCCCCATTTATGTCCCATATGTTTTTTGATAACTTTATTAGCTTTTTTCACTTTACCACGACTAGCAAGCCAACTTGGTGAAGCAGGTAAGGGGAAAATGGATCTAAATATAGCGGCAATAAACGCTGGAATTGCACCGGTAGATAAAATGATTTGCCAATTATAAGAACCAAAGCCAGTAATAAAGGTTCCTGTTAAATATGAAGCAATGAATCCAATGGTCCAATAAATAAGAAGATGGCTTTGTCTTTTACTATCTTCGCCTTTAGGCAGCCATTCTGTTAAGAGAGCATTTCCCACTGTATAGTCGACAGCAATCATTAAACCAATCAGAATTCTAATAATAAAAATAAGTATTAAGTTATTAGTTAACAATTGGGTTAATGATAGAAATCCTAGGATATACATATTTAGCATTAATAATTTTCGTCTGCCACTTTTATCAGATAGGCGTCCAATTAAGATGCTTCCCGCTAAACCTATTAAAGATCCGGCACCAATTAATCCAGTCCATAGATCACTGATTGTAATATATTTACTTGCGCTAGAAAGAGCAGTCCCAGAAATACCTAGGGAAAAACCACAGGCAATTTGCCCTAATAATACAGCAGTAAATACCCGTAGATGAATGGGCATCAGCGGAGCCTTTTTATAGTTCTTTTTTTCTTTGATAGTATTTGTATTGTTCAAATTTTCTTTTTGCATAATATGAGTTAAAGCACTTAGATTAACTCGAAAAAGTCCTCCTTAAAAAATATAAGTATATCTTCCACCCTAACAAAAAACTTTAATGGATGCAAAAATATATTAATTTCAAATTAAATATTGACAATGATATTAATAATATATTAACATTGTTAAAAATAAGAAAGCAGGTAAGATAATGAGATTACGTAGAAAAGCTAGCCAATTTAGCCATTAATCAGGAGTTTATTTCTCCTGATGTTTTAAATAGAAATTAGGTTAGTTATGTCAGAAGAAGTAATTATTAGAAAATATAAAAATACGGACTATGTCCAATTATGTAAAGTACATGATGAAGCGAGAATGCAGGAATTAATTGTAGGTAATGCAGTTGATCTGTATGCTCCACTTGAGGTTGCGATATATAAAGAAGAACTATTTTCAGAAACAATTTATGTAGCTGAGGTTAATAATCGGATAGTAAGTTTTGTTGCTTTTAAGGAGAACGAACTGGGCTATATTTATGTACTAAAAGACTTTCAAGGAAAAGGGATTGGTGGTAAATTATTGGATACTGTAATTCCTTATTTAGAACGTCCAGCTTTTTTAGAAGTCTTTCCTTCAAATATCAAAGCAAAAAGGTTATATAAGAGTCGCGGATTTGTAGAAGAGACTAAAGAAAAAATGATTTTGCATTAACTTAATAAAGAGAACAAAAAACGGTCAGTGGATGATTTTCACTGACCGTTTTTAAGGATACTAATATGTACTAATCTTTTTTATAGAAAGTTTCTTCTACAGCATGAGTGATAGCAATCTTGTCATGGGCATAAGAAAGACCACCTTGTACGTAAAGACGGTATGGTGGGCGCATTGGACCGTCTGAAGATAATTCGATCGTAGAACCTTCAGTAAAGCTTCCTGAGGCCATAACAACGTCATCTTCATAACCATCTTGGTGATATGGAATAGGGTCAACAAATGAGTTCATTGGTGAATAGTGTTGAATAGCAGCACAGAATTTAACCATTGGATCTGGTTCACCGAAAGTTACAGTTTGAACGATATCAGTTCTTGGATCATTCCACTTAGGTGCAACTTTCATTCCCATTTCTTCACAAAGAGCAGCGGTATAAATCATACCCTTTAAGGCTTCTCCAGTAGTATGAGCTGCCATAAAGAATCCTTGGTACATGTCTCTTAAATAGCCCCATGTAGCGCCTTCACCTTTACCGGCGCCAGGTACGTTAAGGCGTGAGCCTGCTCCTTCAATGAGATCTTTTTTACCAACAAGGAAGGCACCAGCTTTGACAATGCCGGCACCAGCATTCTTAAATAGAGAACCCGCCATCATATCAGCACCATAGAAAGTTGGCTCTTCAGTTTCAGAAAATTCGCCATAACAGTTATCAACGAAGATTTTTACGTCTGGACGAACTTCTTTAATAAACTTAAGCATCTTCTTGATTTTTTCTATTGTAAAGCTTGCACGAACGGCATAACCAAGAGAACGTTGAATAGTTACAACTTTAATTTTTGGATCTTGCAAGTCTTTTCTAGCTTGTTCGAAGTCTACTTCACCGTTATCAAGTAGATCGGTGTGCTTAAAGTCAATGCCCCATTCTTTCATGTTGCCTGGTTTGTCACCAGCTAAACCAATAACTTCTTGAATAGTATCATATGGCATACCGGTTAAGTAGTAGAGCGTGTCGCCGGGACGAAGCATACTAAATAGACCAACGGCAATAGCATGAGTTGCTGAAGAAAATTGAGGCCGTACTAATGCATCATCAGTTTTAAAATAGTCTGCATACATTGCTTCTAATTTATCACGGCCAACGTCGTCATAACCGTAACCAGTAGAAGGAACTAAATCTTCTTCTCCAACACGATGCTTTCTAAATATATCTAAAACACGTTGTTGGTTATAGAATACTTGCTCATCAATTTCTTCTAGACGAGGTTCAATCATTTTATCGACTTTATCGACTTTTTCTTTTAATTCGGTTGGTAAGTTTTCTTTCCAAGATAAAACCATTACTAATTCTCCTTTAATACTTCTGCTTGTACTCTTATTTTACCATCTGATTTTTGATCCCAGTAGACTCCCTGAATTTCAGGTACAAAGCCTGGGAAACGCTCGATAGCACCTACTAAAACTTCAAAATATTTTTGATCAATATCGCTCCATTTTTCGCCTGGCGCAACAATGAACACGCCTGGTGGGTAAGGTAAGGCACCTTCAGCAGCAATGCGACCTTTAACATCTTCTAAGTTAACTAATTCACTTTCATTTTTCATAAAGAGATAGTCAGCATGCTCGGGAGTCATTTGATAATTTTGCATATCTGGTTTCGCAAATAATTCTTGCTGGAGGGTAAAGGTATTATTTCCCCGGTAATATTCATGCATTTCTTGGCAGAGCTGTTTTAAGGTATAACCTTTGTAGCGATCGCCGTATACTTTAGTTAGCTTAGGGAGCACTTTGTCTAGAGGTGCATCCTCGTTATAATATTGTTCAAATTCTAAGAATGCATTCAGCAAGATATCTAATTCAGCCTTAGTATCTCCCGGCGTTAATAAGAAAAGAAGAGAATATAGGTCATCTTTTGCACGAATAATCCGCTTCTCCATTAAAAATTCTGCAACAACTGGTCCAGGAATACCTATTTCTTTATATTTTGCATTTTTAACATCAATTCCGGGAGTTACAACAGTAATTTTTAGAGGATCGATCATGGCCTGACCAGACGCAATTTTGCTAAATCCATGCCACAGATTAGTGGAATCTAAATTCCAGTACTTTTCATTTGTAGCTAACTCATCAGTACTAATATTTTCAAAATTATCAATTACTAGTGGCTTAAATAATTTTGATTTTTTAATTAATTCTTTCCGCCATTCAATTCCTAAGCGTAAGATTTGGTCCCACCATTTTTTATTACCCTCACCGCTGGTTAAATATGAGTTAACGGTGAGTGAGGCATAAAGGGGATAAGAGTAACTTGAAGTAACAAATTTAAGATAAGCGTGGTTAAAGTGCTTATGATCAACGTAACGTTTCTGACCTTTAATATGAGCATCTTTTTTCAAAATTTGTGAGGCTTGGCCCATCCCAGCTTGTTGTTTATGAAGTGATTGAGTTACTAAAATACCCGGATCTTCTGGCCCAAAGTCTAAGTTGAGGGGAGACAGGTGATTCATAATTGGAACAAACTGTTCGAATCCACCCCAAGCACAATCAAAAAGAATGTAATCGCATAGTTTACCGATTTTATCAATCATCCACTTTGCGTCATAAAAGAGTCCATCATATGTCTCTGATTGAATGATAGCCAGTCTAAATGGACGTTTAGCTTTAGCTTTTTCAGGGTCAACTTTAGCAATTTCAGCGCGAATTTTTTCTTCACTTAAGAAGTTAGGATCCATTTCTCCAATTAATCCAAGCGCATTACGATCGGTTGGAATATATACTGGTTTGGCACCAGTCATTACTAAGGCACTGTTATAGAGGGATTTATGATTATTTCGATCAAAAAGAACTAAGTCATCTTTAGTTAATAATGCATTTGCACAAATTGAATTTGCACTCGTTGTTCCATTAGTACAGAAATAAACTTTGTCGGCGTGGTAAGTTTCGGCGGCTTTTTGCTCAGCAGTTAAAGGCGTTCCTTCGTGGGTCATGGTATCGCCTAATTCTGGTACTGTATCACTGGTATCAGCAAACATGAGGTTTTTACCAAAGAAGCGATTAAATACTACTCCCGCTGGATGTTTTTCGTAATATAAGCCATTATGATGACCTGGTGTAGTAAAACTAACTGGACGATCTTCTGCAAAATTGACCAAATCAGTTAAAAATCCAGGAACCATTTCTGATGTATATTGATTTGCGGCATCGATTATTTGATTTTTTTCATTATTAGAAATTGTTTCATGTGAAACTTTAATAATAGGAATTCCAAGCCCTGATTTTTTTTGTAAATCTTGAGCAGTTTTAAGACTACTTTTATCAGTCTCTGCTACAACAATAGCGGCAAGTTCACTAGCTTGAGTTTCATCGTTCAAATTAGTAGTTTGCCATGAATTAAAATCATTATTTTTTAGTTGATTGCTTAACGCAATTTTTAGAAAATTCATTTAATCACCTTGTTTTCCTACTACATTTTCTAAAATAGACTTGCAAAAATTTTAGAAATCTTTATAATTTTGTGCGGACGTTTTTGTACAAAATTTATCTGCAAGAATACTACGGCATAAATTATAGCGATTTATAAAGGATTTCTACAAGTGAATTTGAATACTTTAATGATAGTTTTGAAACCTCCAAATTTAAGAGATAGGACGTAGAAAAGAATTTTAATTTTGGGGGGAATTTAAAAATTGGATAAACCAGATGTCTTTAGCGATTTAGAACCGAATAAGAAACATTATATGAGTTGGCCAGTTATTGCACTGATTGATTTTGTAACGATTATTAGTTTTGAAAATATCTTCTATCCATTTCAAAATCAAGGTCTTTCAGTTGTAATTTCATGGATTTTTCTTTTATTTACTTATGTTATTCCTTACGCACTGATTAGTAGCCAAATGAGTTTAACTTTTGATAATCAAGATGGAGGACTTGCTTCTTGGGTAAGAAGAAGTACGAACGATACTTTAGGATATTGGACTTCATGGATGTACTGGGTTCAGAGTGTGCCATATATCGTTGATGTGTCAAACTCAGTTATCGTGTCTTTCAGTTGGATAATCTTTGGTAACAATAGTTTAGACAAGAAGATGTCAACGTTCTGGTTCGGAATTTTAACTTTTGTAATCATTTTGATCTTTATCTTACTTGAAAATAAGTTGCGTAACTCACTAGAAATCCTTTCTTTAATTGGTGGGGGAGCTATGTTCATTATGTCCATGCTTTTTGTTTTGCTTGCTGCTTGGTCAGTAATGCATGGACACCACATTGCAACTCAACCATTTAACTGGGGCGCATTTAAGCCATCCTTTAGCTTGAATTACTTCTCAACTACTGGTCTTTTGATCTTTGCAATGTCAGGTGCAGAATTAGCTGCACCATACGTGCAACAAATGAAGAATCCTAAACGTGACTTTCCTAAGGCAATGTGGATGCTTGCAATTATGACAGGATTCTTAACTATCTTTGGAACCTTAGCACTAGCTATGTTCTTTAACGCTCATAAGATTCCACATGACTTTAAGATGAACGGTCCTTACTATGCTTTCCAACTTTTAGGTGAAAGTTTAGGAATGGGTAAGGTATTGATGTACATTTTCGCCGTTGTACAAGCAATCTTTATGATGGCCCAACTTGCCGTATTACTAGATGCGTCAAGTCGTGTATTTGCCGGAGATGTTGGCGAAAAATTCATGCCAAAATGGTTGACCAAGAAGAACAAGAATGGTCGTCCAATTCACAGTTATACTTTTACTGTAGGCCTCAGCTTATTCTTGCTTCTTTTGACAGGAACATTACCTAATATCAACACCATTTATAACTGGTTGTTGAACGTTAACGGAATTATTTCACCATATAAGACTTGTTGGGTGTTCTTTGCCTTTGTAGCAATGAGAATGCATCAGGATAAATACCACTCTAGCTATGTATTTATTAAAAACAAGACTGGTGCATTAACTGTTGGTTTTTGGTGCTTACTCTTTACTTTTGTTTGTGCAACTTTAGGATTCATACCACAAAACGTTGCAGTTGGTACAAAAGCATTTACTCATCAACTATGGATGAATATTATTACTGTTGTAGTACTCTTTGGTTTAGGTTTTGTCTTACCATGGCTCCGTAAGATTGAACAAAAACGTGAAGAAGAAATGATGGTTGAAGAAGATTAAACTAATAAAAAAGACTGAATTAAGATTAATTGAATCTTAACTCAGTCTTTTTTGTTTCTAATTAGTTCCGGCAATTTTTGTTTTATTCAAAAGTAATGAACTACCAACAACTGAAACAGATGAAAAAGCCATAGCTAAACCTGCTAGTTCCGGACTTAGAGTAAAGCCTAAGCCAACGAATAAGCCAGCTGCAATTGGGATACCAATTGTATTGTAGATAAGAGCCCAGAAGAGGTTTAATTTAATACGATTAAAGGTCTTCTTTGAAATATCAAGAGCGCGAACAACACCTCTTAAATCATTTTGAACTAAGACGATACCACCCGAGTCAATAGCAATATCTGTACCAGATCCCATAGCAATTCCTACATCAGCTGTTGAAAGAGCAGGAGCATCATTGATACCATCCCCAACAAAGGCTACCTTATCGCCATTTTGTTGAAGCTCTTGAATATGTTCAGCTTTTTCATTTGGTAAAACGCCGGCAATAACTTGGTCAATGCCAACTTCATTAGCAATGGCTTGAGCAACTTTTTCATTATCACCGGTAAGCATTACTGTCTTTAATCCACGTTTCTTAAGTTCACTGATAGCTTCTTTAGAGCTTGATTTAGGAATATCTTGAATAGCAATTAAGCCAATAATTTCACCATTTAAGCCGACATAAACAACTGTTTTAGCTTCTTCTTGTAATTTTGTAGCTTGCTGGTTCATTTCCTGGGAAATGTTGACGTCGGCTAGTAATCGATTGCTTCCAACAAAAGCTGTTTGATCATGGTAATTAGCTTTAACGCCTTTACCTTCGATTGCTTCAAAGTCGTTAACCTTTTCGATTTGTAATTTTTCAGAATCTGCTTTTTTAACTATCGCTGTAGCAAGAGAGTGTTCAGATGATTCTTCAAGACTTGCGGCAATTCTTAAAACTTGTTTTTCATCCCCGAAAATATCAGTAACTTCAGGTTTACCAACAGTGATAGTACCTGTTTTATCAAAGACAACAGTATTCAAGTCACTAACTTCTTGAAGAACTTCACCGTTCTTGATCAAAACTCCCATTTTAGCGCTACGAGCAGTACCAACCATCAAAGCGGTTGGAGTAGCAAGTCCCAAGGCACATGGGCAGGCAATAACGATCACACTAACTGCAAAAAGCATTGCTTCAACAGCGGTTGCTCCAAGGAATGAGTACCAAATGATAAAAGTTAAGATAGCAATAATCATGACAGCAGGGACAAAAATATTAGAAATTTTATCCGTTAAGTTTTGAATTGGAGCATGACTAGTTTGAGCTTTTTTAACTAAATCAACAATTTGAGCAAGCATGGTGTCAGAACCAACTTTAGTAGCCTTGAAGGTGATTGTACCGTTACTATTAATAGTTGAACCTACAACGGTGTCACCAACTTTTTTAACTACCGGCATACTTTCACCGGTAACCATTGATTCATCCAGTGTAGTAACACCTTCTAGAATCTCACCATCAACTGGAATTTTTTCACCTGGCTTAACGCGAATAATGTCGCCAACTTGAACTTGATCAAGTGGAATTTTTACAAATTTACCATCTCTTTGAACTTCCGCATCTTTTGCTTGTAAACCCATTAATTTACCTAAGGCATTTGACGCGTTATCATGCATCTTTTCTTCCATAGCGTCACCTAGTAAGACGAAGACAGTAATAAATGCTGCACTTTCAAAGTAAACTGGACGGTTAGTAATCATAGCAAAGATACTATAGAAATACGCAACAGCTGTACCAGTAGCTACTAAGGTATTCATATTAGCACTATGCTTTTTGAAAGCGGCAATAGCACTTTTCCAGTAAGGAAGTGCAGAGATTGCCATAATGATTGTGGTTGTGATAAGAGCAATCCAATTATATCCTGGCATCATCCAATGAAATGGCATTGCAAACATTTGAATAAGCATTGGGATAGAGAGGATAAAAGATATCCAAAATCTTTTAATGTTTGATAACTTCATTATTTAACAACAACCTTCCCATGAAACATGTCCATTCCGCAACTCCAATTATAAGTAGCAGGCTTGTCTGTAGGGATATTGACAATAACTTCTTTTTTACCATCAAGTTTGTCATCTATATTCAAGTCTTTAAAAACTACTTCGTTCATACAGCCCATATTGTCAGATGGAATAAATTTTAATTGGGCAGGTTTACCTTGCTTAAAAGTAATGGTATCTGGTTTATAGCCATGATTTTCTGCATTGACAACAACTTTTTTGGTTTGATTTTTTGAAAAAATGCTCATTTTAATAGATCCTTTCTTTATTTAACGATGACTTTTCCGTGGAACATATCCATTCCGCAAGCAAAGTTATAAGTTCCGGCCTTGTCTGTCGGAATATTGACAGTAGTAATTTTTTGTTTGGTTAAGTCCTCATTAACTCCTAATTGTTCGAAAACAACATGGGATAAACACGCTGTTGTGTCCCGCATGTCAAAGTTAACTTGCGCCGGCACCCCTTTTTTAAGAATTACTGTTGAAGGTGAATAACCACCATTTACAACAATTGTTGCAGTTTGTTCATCATTAACAATTGTGCTCGTACCGGCAGCTTCCTTATGTTTGCCAAAGAACCACCAAATAATAAAGCCGATTAAAATTACTCCTACGATTAAGGCGACGATCTGACTAACGCTCATTCTTATTTCCTCCTAACAAATAGTAGAACCTGTTTTTAAGCAATTGCAGGGAACCATCTTAGGTGCCGTTTTTTCTTTTTGACTGATCTCTTTTTTCATCTTCATTAAATCACCTTTAGAAACGGGAGAGTCTTCTAAAAGTTTCAAAATTACCTCTCCCTTGTGCATGTCACACATTCTATTTAGTAAGGTTTTAGCTTCGTTGTACATCATTTCGGTTTGATTAACCGTAGCCGTGTAGATGTACCGGCGTCCATCTTGCTTAGCATTTAACCATCCTTTTTGAACGAGACGTCTAATTAAAGTTTTGATAGTAGAATCTGTCCAATCTTTTTTAGTCTGAAGCTCGTTTAAAATTTGTTTCGTATTTGTTTCACCTAATGTCCAGACAATGCGCATTACTTCCCATTCACTGTCTGAAATTGAAGATAAATTCTTTTCATTCATTTATATATTCCTTTCGTTTACTAATGTAATCATATAATTTTATGTTTACATTTGTCAACAGTAAAGATTGATGCACTTAATAAAAATATAATTAAATTATTGTTAAAATACTCATTTCATAGTAAAATCTAGACAAATAAGTTAAGAAGGTGAGTAGATGGACGATAAAAGATGGATTGAACTAGCTAAAAGACGAAAGCAAGATAAGTATTTTGGCATTATCAGCTTATTGATTGCTTTGATGATGGTTTTCTTTACATTGAAAAATATTGGTTGGCTACTTACTTTCATTGTCGTAGCAGTTATTCTCTACTACTGGATTGATGTGGAACAGATGCTTGAAGACAGTAAGGCAATTAATAGGACGCAGAAGATTATTTTTATTATTCTTGGAATAGTTTATGAGCTGACTAGTATTGTTTTTGCTTTCATTAATTTAGATTATTTCGTAAATTGCAATAATAAATTGAACACTTAAGCTGCTTGATAGATGTGATCTAATTCTCTTTCAAAGATTTCATCTGGTGTATGATATGCTAAGATCTTTCTCGGCAGTGAATTGCACCAGGTCTCAATATTAATGATGTCTTGAAGGGAATAGTTAGTGATGTAGTCGCCTTTAGGAATGAATCTGCGAATAAGTTCATTATGCCTTTCAACAGTGCCTTTATCACAAGAAGTATATGGATGAGCATAATAGACTAATGTGTTAGATACTTTCTCTAAGTTGGAAAGTTCCGCAAACTCTGAACCATTATCAGTAGTAATTGTCTTGAAGATTTCATTCCAGTGCTCACTGTATTGTTTGCGTAAAGATTGAAAAGCTGCCATTACACTGTCTGCTGTTTTATCAGGAATACGCATAATTAAGAACTCTCGACTCATTCGTTCAGACAAAGTTAACAATACTTGATCGTCTTTAGTCTTATGTCCTAAGACTAGGTCACATTCCCAATGACCGAATTCTTTGCGATCATTAACCTCTTTGGGACGTTCCTCAATACTTCGACCTAATTTCTTCTTATTTTTATGAATACGATGAATTTTAGTATTACGCTTTAGCTTTTCAGGCAAATCAGAGTTTCTGATAGCTAATAAACCCTGGTCTACATAGTTATATAAAGTTCTAGTGCAAACTGTTTGATGATGAGAAAATTCTCCTATGGCTAAACTACGATTAGCACATACGTCAAGCGACCAGCCATCTTCAAAGAAATGTTTATTGACATACTTGATGAAATCAGCTTTCTTTAAAAAATCTGATTTACGACCGCAGTGACTACGATTAGATTGATAAACACTTTGACCATGATCGGCCTTATACCGCTTTTGCTTGCCATGATAAAGAGAAACTGTGCCACGTCTAATCTCATAACTGATTGTTGAAGGAGAACAAGCTAGTTCGCGAGCAATAGCCCTAATGGAGCATCTATCTTTTAAACGGGTTTGGATAATAACTCGCTCTTCTAGTGATAAATGCTTTCCCTTTTTGTGCTTAGGCATGATAGAATGTAAAGAGTCCATTTGTGACCTCGTTTCTGAATGTTGTGTTGGTAATTACATTCTATCAAACAGGTCCAGATGGACTTTTTTATTTTTCAAAAGTGTTCAACTTAATTTTACAATCGGCCATTTAGATTATTTATTACTAGCTTTTGGCATTATAAGTGCAGGATATTTAGGCTTTAAGACGAACGCGGTATTTCGTAAAGATTTGAAGAATAAAAAACTGAAATTTGGGGAGAGTATAGTCGCAATTTGTCTTGGACTCGGAAGTGCAATCGTGCTTATATTACTTACTCCTAAAGACATTCTTTGGCTATTTCTTTTGATTTTTGCTTTAGCCTATAATCTGATTCACCTAATTGTCAGAATTAAGGTTGAACATGACGGAACTAACCGAGAACTATAGAAAAAAGAAAGGATTGAGTAGATGCGCCCAGACTTAATTATTAAAAATAGAAAGTTGAATCATATTATCGACGTAATAGGAATCATTCTGAGTATTGTAGTGATATTTTTAGCCTTAAAAAATGTAAGCTGGGTATATCGACTAGTGGCAGTATGTGCAATCATTTATTGCCTTATTGACATAGAACAAAAATTAGAAGAAGACCATGCAATTACAAAAATAGATCGAAATATTATAGTTGTAATTGGTAGTTTTTATATAGGGTTTAGCATAATTTGTGCCTTTATAAATATTGATCTCTTGTTAAGGCTAGCTGGAATCACAGGTTCAGGCTATTTAGGATTTAAGTCATATCAATTAGTTAGAGAGGGAATTCTTAATAAGAAGCTGAAGTTAGCTGATAGTTTAGTAGCAACTTTTTTAGGTGTTTTCCCAGCTATTTTACTAATTATTTATGCATTTATTGCTTTTTGGATAATTTTATTAGCATTAACCTTGCTGTATAATTTAATCCACTTGATAGTTAGAATTAAAATTGAACGTGGTTCAACGAATCGACAATTCTAAAATAAAAAAGGTAGAGTATTCGATTTTTAAGTCGAGTACTCTACCTTTTTTGGGAAAAATATTATACGTAAAAATTTTTAATTAAATCAAAATTCCATTACAATGATCAACTTCATGTTGAATTACCTCAGCAGTAAAATCAGAGAAACTTTGTTGCCGAGTTTCTAAATTCTCATTTTGATATTTAACTGTGATGGTCTTGTATCTTTCGGTTGGACGTTCTCCAGTTAAAGAAAGACAGCCCTCATAAGCTAAATATTTATCATCTTGGGCCACAATAATTGGGTTAAGCATCACAATTGGGAGTGGTCCAACAAATAAAGCAATAATTCGTTTTTGAACACCAATCATATTTGCGGCGAGGCCAGCTGCTCTATCCTTATTAGACAGTAAAGTGTCCTTTAAATCAGTGGCTGCTCCTAAATCTTGTTTAGTTGCTGGTAGAGACTTAAATTTTAAAGAAAGTTCATCATGAATAATAGGTTTGACTGCCATAAAAATAATTCTCCATTGTTATTTTTATCCTAATTATCGCATATTACTCGCGTAAAATTTAAGTTTAATTGTTTTTTCTTTCTTTAATTGCAAGACGAATCGAATTTATTATCCGGGCAATAATGATCACTATCCCTACAAATAATGAAAGATAGCCTAATGGAATTAAGAAGAAGTTTTCGTGTAAAAAACCATTACTATCAATATAAGAAACAGAGGCACCGCTGATTAAGAAGAAAATAATTCCTAAAATAATGAATGCACTCCCGATGATAGTAGTGACCATATTAAATTTTGCTGCACGTGTTCTTTTGCCGTCGTTGATCAAAGTTTGCTCAATTTTATTCATCTTTTTATCTCCTAAAATTAATTCATCAAGGGAAACACCAAATGTTTCTGCAATCAAAATAATTATTTCAAAATCTGGAAGGTTACGATTATTTTCCCAGTTAGAAATTGCCTGTCTAGTTACATTTAGTTTCTTGGCCATCTCTTCCTGAGTTAAGTTATTTTCTTTTCGAAGGCGTTTTATTTGTTCGTTAAAGTCCATTTTGTTTCACCTCGCAGTTTAATTTAATGAAAATTGAGTCAAAAAAACAAGCTAGTAATGCTTGCATCTTAAGAGATAGCGTTACTAGCTTGAAAAAAGATTATTAATTAGCCCATATTAGTAATTAAGAAGAAGATAACAAAGATTACAAATAAAATGTACATCATTGGAGATACTTCTTTATAGCGCTTAGAAGCAATCATGGTAATTGGATAAGCGATCATTCCTAAGGCTAAACCATCAGAGATGGAGTAAGTTAACGGCATACCAACTACTACTAGGAAAGATGGAAAGGCAATTTCAAAGTTATCCCAATGGATGTATTTAAGATTACCTGCCATCAGAACTCCGACTATGATTAAAGCAGGAGCCGTTACAGTGGTTGGGATTACTGCTAAAAGTGGACTGAAGATCATTGAGATTAAGAATAGAATACCAACGAAAATAGCAGTTAAACCAGTTCTACCACCCATTGCGATACCGGCACTTGATTCAACAGAGGTACCAAGTGGAGCGGTACCTAACACAGACCCTTCAACCATAGCTAGTGAGTCTGACAAGAAAGCTTTCCCAATTCGTGGAATTTTACCGTTTTTATCAACCATTCCAGCTTGTTGTGTCATACCAATTAAGGTACCAGCAGTATCAAAGAATGTAACAAGTAAGAATGTTAAAACAACCATAAATAGTTGTGGTGTATTGATATCTTTTAAATGAAAAACTGCTTGACCAAAGGTTGGAGCAATACTTGGAGCACCTGAAACAATACCATGTGGCATTGGAATTTGACCAATAATCATTCCGAAAATAGCAGTTACAATCATTCCGATGAAAATTGAGCCTGGTACTTTAGCTGCCATTAAGATGACAGTTAAGATTAAACCAAATAATGTGATCCAAACGGCTGGATTGTTAAATGAACCAAGACCGACAAGAGATGATTTATTGTCGACAATCAATTTACCATTTTGCAATCCAATAAAGGCAATGAACAAACCAATACCAGCAGAAATTGCATATTTTAAATCTTGAGGAATTGCATCGACAACTTTTTCACGAAGCTTTAAAACGGTAATCAAAATGAATAAAATTGAAGCTACTAACACACTAGCTAGGGCAGTTTGCCAATTAATATGCATTCCGATAACAACGTTATATGAGAAAAAGGCTGCACTACCAAGTGTTGGGGCTAAGGCAATAGGATAATTCGCAATAAATCCCATCAAGAAACAACCAATTGCGGTAGCAATAGCAGTAACAGTAAAGGCAGCTCCTTTATTAATGCCAGCTGCACTTAAAATATTAGGGTTAACAAAAAGGATGTATGACAATGAAACAAACGTGGTTAAAGCTGCAATCAATTCACGTTTGACATTAGTATGAGCATCCTCTAAATGAAAGATTTTGTCTAAAAATTGCATCATTTCTCCAACATAAAATAAAAATGAAAAAAGGACACAGTTTACCCAAGAGCCACGGGTAAAAGATGTCCTTTAAAGCAATTTATGACGTCTGATACCTATAGTCCTGAATTTATGGCTCAGGGTAGATACTGTCGACCTTATTTCGACGATATATAGATAACTTGATTGTTAAGTATTCTAGCAGAAATTCAGTAGATAGGCAAATAAGCCAGAGAATTTCCTAGGAAATAAAAAACCAATCAGCTACCAGAGCTGATTGGTTTACCTGCGTATACTATTTAACATTCAGAACAACGAAGTAAATAACAAAAATAAAGAACAGGATCCACATCATTGGCGTAATTTCTTTAAATCTCTTAGCTGCTAGCATAGATACTGGGTAAATGATTAGTCCCCAGCCAAGTCCATCTGAAATGGAGTAGGTAAGTGGCATACCAAGAGCAATTAAGAAACATGGAATTGCGATTTCAAGATCAGTCCAGTGAACGTGCGCCAAGTTTTCAGCCATTAATACTCCAACGATTATCAAAGCAGGAGCAGTTACTTGAGTAGTGAAGACACTCAAGATTGGACTAAAAATAGTAGAAATCAAGAAGAAAATACCAACCCAAACAGCGGTTAAACCAGTTCTACCACCGACTGCAATACCGGCACTTGATTCAACAAAGGCACCAACTGGGGAAGTACCAAGAACAGATCCTACTAACATACCGGATGAGTCAGCGGCTAAAGCTTCACCAGCACGTGGCATTTTGTTATCTTTCATAAGGCCAGCTTGTTGAACAAGACCGATTAAAGTACCAGTAGTATCAAAGAAAGTGACTAGTAAAAATGTAAAGACGACAATCCACATTTGAACTGTATTGATATCACTAATATGAAAAATAGCCTGACCAAAAATTGGTGAAAGACTTGGAATGCCTGAAATAAATGCTTTTGGCATTGGAATTTGACCAATTATAATACCGAAAATAGCCGCAACAATCATTCCGATAAAGATTGCACCTGGAACCTTGGCAATCATTAAGAAAATAGTTACCACTAAACCAAAGATTGTAATCCAAACAAGTGGATTGTTTAAAGAACCAACAGTAACTAGAGTTGAATCACTTTTACTAATTAATTTACCACCTTGAAGACCAATGAAGGCAATAAATAAACCAATACCAGCAGAAATAGCATATTTGATATCACTAGGAATAGCATCAATAATCATCTCACGTACTTTAAATACGGTCAGTAAGATGAAAAGAATTGAAGCAACGAAAACGGCAGCTAAAGCAGTCTGCCATTTTACATGCATCCCTAAGCAGACCGTATAAGTAAAGAATGCATTCAGTCCTAAAGTTGGTGCAGAAGCAATAGGATAATTGGCAATTACTCCCATTACAATACAAGTGAAAGCAGCAGATAAGGCGGTAGCGGTAAACAGCGCTCCCTTGTTCATGCCACTTGCTCCTAAAACAGCTGGGTTAACAAAAAGAATATAAGACATACTTACAAAAGTAGTTAATCCAGCTAAAAACTCAGTTTTAAATGAAGTATGGTTTTCATTTAAATGGAAAAATTTACCAATTGAATTCATGTAGCCCTCCAAGAATGGTAATGTTCGGATTTTAAAGGAAAATATAATTTTAAATGATTAATTTATGTGTTTAATCATTTAAAAGCGAATCTTCAACTAAAATTATATCTAAAATATTAACTATTTCAAGAATAAAAACTATGATTATTCGAATAGATCATAAAAATATAGAATAATAGGTACAAAAATAAGAAAATTGGTTTAAAAGCCGAACAATATTTCCAAGGAAATGGAATATTTTATAATTTAAGAGTTGACCTTAACCTTACGTTAATTGATATCTTAAAGCTGGGAGGTGAAAGTAATGTCAGAGAGATATACCATCGGAGAAGCAGCTAAGAAATTACAAGTGAGTACACGGACTTTAAGGTTTTATGAGGAAAAAGATCTAGTGAGGCCAGCTTATACTGAAGAAAATGGCTATCGTTTTTATGAAAAAGATCAGATAAGGCAACTTGAATTAATTCTTTTTCTAAAAGAATTGGGATTTTCATTGAAGCAAATAAAAATACTCATTCAAGATGAGCATGGGAGTCAATCACTGGAGTTATTGCTTAAAGAACAATACCAGGAGAATCAGCGGAAAATTGAGGAGGTAAGTAAGAAACAAGCACAAATAAAACATTTGCAAAAAATAAGGTTGTCGCATGCGGTATTAACCAATCACTCTGTCATTACAGATATTATGAGAAAAGAACATAGACTTTCAACTTTAAGACGAAGAATGTGTTTTTTGGGTATTCTGTTAGTATTAGGTGAATTGATGGAATCAGTCTCTTATATGCTTTTAAGGTGCAGATGAGTGTTGCGGTGATAGGAATAACTGTAGTAGGAGCAATTGCCCTTGCTAAGTATTACTATGATCATGTTGAATATGTTTGTCCTAATTGCGGAGATGTATTTATTCCATCGTTCCTGGCATTTAATTTAGCCCCGCATACGCCTAAGTTTAGAAAATTGACTTGTCCAAAATGCGGTAAAAGATCTTATTGTTTGGAAATTAGTAGAGAGTAAAAACAATATTTAAAATTGACAGAAAATTTTTTGATTAACCAAAAAAGCCCGTGCATCAGCACGAGCTTTTTTCTTGAGTTTCAATCTATTTAAAATTCAATACCCATAAGAAGATGATAAATACTACAAACAGTACCCACATCATTGGGCTAACTTCTTTACCACGCTTTGCAGAAACCATACAAATTGGGTAAGTAATCATTCCTAATGCCAAACCGTCGGAAATTGAGTAAGTAAGAGGCATACCAAGTAAGATTAAAAATGCAGGTACGGCAATTTCTAACTTGTTCCAGTGAATATGTGCGGTATTTTGTGCCATTAAAACTCCGACGATAATTAACGCAGGAGCAGTTACTTGTGTAGTAAAGACACCAAGTAGTGGACTAAAAATCATTGAGATCAAGAAGAAAATGGCTACAAAGACAGCAGTTAAACCAGAACGACCACCAACAGCAATACCAGCACTTGATTCAACAAAGGCACCAACTGGTGAAGTACCGAAGATTGAACCAAACATCATAGCAGTTGAGTCAGCAGCTAATGCTTTACCGACACGTGGCATTTTATTATTTTTCATAAAGCCAGCTTGTTGAGCAAGACCGATTAAAGTACCGGCAGTATCAAAGAATGTAACAAGTAAGAAAGTTAAAACAACAACCCACATCTGCAAAGAGTTAATATCTTTAACGTGGAAGATTGCTTGACCAAAAGTTGGAGCTAAGCTTGGTGCTAAAGAGATAAACTTATGAGGAACGGCAATTTGACCGGTACAAATTCCAAAGATTGATGCGGCAATCATTCCAATAAAAATAGCACCTGGAACGCCTAAGATCATCAAGATTACCGTAACAATTAAACCAAAAATAGTAATCCAAACGAGTGGATTATGAAGTGATCCTAAACCAACTAAAGTTGATTTATTAGCAACGATTAAGCCACCGTTTTGTAATCCAAGAAAGGCGATAAATAAACCAATACCAGAAGAAATGGCAAATTTTAAGTCTGAAGGAATTGAATCAATAATCTTTTCTCTTAGCTTAAATAAGGTAATTAAAATAAAGATAATTGATGCAACAAAAACACTGGCCAAAGCAGTTTCCCAGGATACTTTCATGCCAATACATACTGTGTAAGCAAAGAACGCGTTAATACCTAAGGCAGGTGCTTCACCGATCGGGTAGTTGGCAACAATTCCCATGATTGCTGTACCAAGAGCAGCTGCTAAAGCAGTAGCGGTAAAGACAGCCCCGGTATTCATTCCGCTAGCGCCAAGAACGCTAGGGTTAACGAAAAGAATGTATGACATACTAATAAAAGTAGTTAACCCAGCAATAAATTCAGTTCTAACATTAGTTCCTAACTTTTCTAAATGAAAGTAGTTTTTTATAAAATTCATTTTGTCCTCCAGACATAATGTTCGTTTTTAAGCTTTAAATAAGCAACTTTTATAGTGTAGCATTCCCATAAATAAATGTAAACGCGAATTTTAGCGATAAAAGGTTGTAAAAACTTTCTGAAAGTAAACCTTATAAGAGATAGTGAATTACTTCATAAGAGCTTTTGCTTAATCCACTAATAAAATAGTTTTAAAATTAAGGTGTAAGAAAACATTTGTTATAAAATTTGGAGGAATGTACGATGACAACTTACTATAAGGGCTTTCCACAAAGTACAAGAGAAGAAAAGTTACATATGGTTAACTTAGATGAACTGGAACACGAAGCAAAATATGTAATGCCAGAGGCAGCCTATTATTATGTAGCTAGTGGTGCTGAAAATGAATGGACTTGGCGAAATAACACTCAAGCATTTAATCATTTTCAAATAGTTCCTCGAGCTTTGACTGGAATGCAAAACCCTGAACTTAATACTGAGTTTTTAGGGATGAAGTTAAAGACCCCGGTTATGATTTGTCCAATTGCATGCCATGGTATTGCAAACGCTGAAGCAGAAATTGATACTGCAAAAGGTGCAAAAGCTGCTGGGGCCTTATTTGCGATGAGTACCTATGCAAATAAGAGTGTACAAGAAGTACAAAGTGCAGTAGGGGATTCTCCTAGATTTATGCAACTATATTTAAGCAAAAACTGGGACTTTAATAAGATGGTAATTGAAGAATCAGTTAAAGCAGGTTTTACGGGATTTTTCCTAACAGTAGATGCTTTAGTTAGTGGCTATCGTGAAGCTAACTTACGAACTAACTTTACTTATCCGGTACCGTTGGCTTTCTTTAATGAATGGAACGGTGGAAAGGGTGAAGGACAAAGCGTTGCACAAATGTATGCTTCATCGGCTCAAAATATTGGACCAGATGATATTCGTAAAATAAAGGAAATTGCTGATGTTCCTGTAATTGTTAAAGGAGTTGAATGTGCTGAAGATGCTATGCTTGCGATTGGGACTGGAGCAGATGGGATCGTAGTTTCTAATCATGGAGGACGTGAAGTAGATGGCGCTCCTGCGACGATTGATGTTTTACCTGAAATTGCTAAGGCAGTAAGAAGCTGTGATCATCGTGTTCCGATTATTCTTGATGGCGGCGTTCGTCGCGGCTCTCATGTCTTTAAAGCATTAGCATTAGGTGCGGACTTAGTCGGTATTGGCCGCCCATTCTTATATGGCTTAGCACTTGGTGGTGCACAAGGTGTTCAATCAGTTATTGAGCAATTAAATAAGGAATTATTGATTGATATGCAATTAACCGGCTGTAAGACAATTGAAGATATTAAACATGCTAAGATTGATCATATTAATTACAGTGCTGACTGGGGCATTTCTTCAACGAGCAGAAGTGTGATGAAACCATATCCTGTTACTAAGGAAAATCAGTTAACAGGTGAAGCAGCTGATGCTGTAAGTGGTGCATCAAGACATTGATTGTTAGGATTAAAAAATAAAAACTGCGATCCATATTGGACCGCAGTTTTGCTTTATTTAACTAAATTAGGTTTCCAGTCGTCTTCAAGTTTACCCATTTCTTTGAGCTTAGCCACAATTTGATTTAGGACTTCTTGACGATCTTCTTCACTTGCCATGAAATCAAGTTTATCACCATCAATAGTCATTTTTGGTGAATAGTCATACTTCTCATACCAAGGTTTGTAATAACGAAGTAGACGCTTGTAGTAATCTTCTAGAGTCGGATCATAACTCAATTGTTCATAGTTACGACCACGTTTTTGAATTCTCTTGAGCATTGTATCATATGAGACATCGATATGAACCAGGAGATCAGGATTCTTCTTAGGCATCCGATCTAGTTCACTCATCATATTGTGCAAGAGCTCATAGTAAGTATCGACTTCTTCTGGAGTAGCACGCCCAATATCTGCATTCATTTGGAAGAAAAGAGCATCTTCGTAGATAGAACGGTCAAGTACATTATTATCATCAGTTAAGGCTGACTTAATACTCCGAAAACGAGTATTTAAGAAATAAACTTGCAGTAAAAAGGCATACTTTTTAGGGTTTTCATAGAATAATGGCAAAACAGGATTGTCATCTACACTTTCATAAAAGGGATTAGTACCCAAATATTTAGATAAGATACCTGTTAGACTGGATTTTCCGGCTCCAATGGGCCCGCTTAATACAATAACTGTCATCACGTTCCTTCTATTCGTTAACTAGTTTAAATTCCCTATATCAATAAGTTTTTGATCAATTGCGTTAATAACTTTCCTTCTTGCGTCTTCATTGGCAACAAAGTCGTATTTATCACCATCAATCATCATCTTAGGGGATGCATTATACTTTTCGTACCAAGGCTCGTAATATGATAAAAGGCGAGCATAGTAATCTTTTAAACTTGGATCGGTTGATAATTGTTCAAACTTACGACCACGTTTTTGAATTCGGTGAAGCATAGTATCAAGAGAAACATGAATATAAATTAGAAGATCTGGTTTCTTACTTGGATTACCAGGTGCTTGTTCCATCATATTCTCAAGTAAACTATCATAAATCTTGAATTCTGTAGGATCAGCAATACCACTATCAACATTCATTTTGAAAAATAGGGCATCTTCATAAATGGAACGATCAGACACGCTGTTATGATCGCGAATAGCTTGGTTAATTTGAGCCAAACGGTGGTTTAGAAGATAAGTGTTTAAAAGAAAAGTATAATGAGCCATATCTTTATAATAAAGTGGCAAAATTGGATTGTTATCTACACCCTCATAAAAGGCTTGAGTGCCTAAATGTTCGGCAAGAAGACTGGTTAAACTGGATTTTCCGGCTCCAATGGGCCCGCTCAATACAATAACTGTCATCACGTTCTTTCTACAATATATAGTTTGCTTTAATAGTGTAATTCAATATCTGGTAGGTAGGCAAGCTATTTTTGAAAAAAGAGTTAAGTGAAAAAGTCAAGAGTAGATCTGAAAAAATGTAGATTAAAGGTAAAAAAATTCTACTAATTTCATTCAATCAAATAAAAAACGAACTAATCTAAAAAGATTAATTCGTTCAAGTAAACGGTCTGATTAATGAGGATTAATTTCTATATTTTGGATCAAGTTTTGCGGCAGCAACTTCATCACAAATAACTGTTACATCTGGGTGATCTTGTAAGATAGATGCTGGCACTTCTTCAGTAACAGGGCCTTCAACTAAGGCTTTAACTGCATCTTGTTTTGATTCGCCAAATGCAAGTAAAACAATCTTCTTACTTTGCATAATGGATTTAATTCCCATACAAATGGCTTGACGAGGAACTTCATCTTCGTTATCAAAGAAACGTGAATTAGCCTTAATAGTGCTCTCAGTTAATTGAACTTTATGAGTTAAACTACCGAATGGAGTACCTGGTTCGTTAAAGGCGATATGGCCGTTTCTACCGATACCGAGAATTTGGATATCAATAGGATTAGCAGCAATAATGTCGTTATAACGATCAACTTCTTTATCGATATCCTTTGCCATTCCGTTTGGAATATAAGAATGCTTAAATGGCTTCTTATCAAATAGGTGTTTTTGCATGAAGTAGTGATAACTTTGATCATTATCTGGATTTAAGCCATAGTATTCATCTAAGTTAATACTAGTCATATCAGAGAAGTCTAGGTCGCTGTCACACATATCGTCATATAGCGGAATTGGGGAAGAACCAGTTGCTAAACCTAAAACTTTATCGCCATCTTCCATTCCCTTTTTAATAATTTCAAATGCCTTAGTGCCGCCTTCAATATTATCTTTAGTTACGATGATTTTCATAATATATACCTCCTCATTCATTGGTCTAGTCCATTATAAAATATAAAATTGGTCTAGTCAAATTAAACCGCTAACATTTTTAATTTTATTTTTTTCTGCGGTAAAATCTAGATGAGGTGAGAAGAGATGGAGAAGAGTTTTCAGGAAAGTAATCTATCAGGTTTAGGTATGGGAACTTGGGGAATCGGCGAAGACGCTTCAAAGAAAAAAGATGAAATTACTGCACTTCGCTATGGTTTAGATCAGGGAATTAAAGTAATAGATACTGCGGAAATGTATGGTGACGGAAAAAGTGAAAAGCTAGTTGGCGAGGCAATTAGAGGCTATGATCGGAGTAAAATCTTTTTAATTTCAAAATTTTATCCATATCATGCTTCTCCAGAATTAGAACGGCAAAGCTTAGAAAGAAGCTTAAAAAGATTAGGAACCGATTATTTAGATTTATATTTACTCCACTGGCGCGGAGATAAGCGTTTATCTGAAACGGTTCGGGGACTTAAAGAATTACAAAAAGAAGGACTAATTCGTCATTGGGGTGTGTCAAATTTTGATGTGGCTGATTTAGAAGAATTATTTAGCGTTCCTGGCGGAAAAGACTGCTTTGCTAATGAAGATCTATATAATCTGTCTGAGCGAGGGGTAGAGTACGACGTCTTACCTTGGCAAGAAAAGCACGGCGTTGGCTTTATTGGATATTCTCCATTTAATTCAGGTAAGGGTGATTCAATCAGAATTACTAATAATCTTAAGATTGTTGCTCGCGCTCACCATGTAACGCCGCATCAAGTGATGCTCGCTTGGACTTTGAGAAAGGGTAATATTTTATCTATTCCAAAAGCAGGCAATGTTAAACACATGAAAGAAAATATTGCTGCTAAGGATATTAAATTGACTCCCGATGAAATAAAATTAATTGATAATGACTTTCCGCAGCCGACTGAAAAAAAGCCACTTGCGATGATATAAGTTGAAATGAAAGAAAAATTATTTAAAAGCAACTAAAAAAGCTCTACCTGCGTAAAGGTAGAGATTTTCACGTATGACAAGTAAATAAGTATAAGGCTAGAACTGTTTATATATATGCAGTATAAGCAAAATAAGCTGCTTGGATAAGAGCTAAAACGGCAATTCCTAATCGAATAACTTTAACAGGAATATGACGCATGATTTGAGGACCGAAATAGCTCCCGATTAAGGCGCCAATAGCCAATGGAATGGCGGAATCCCAATAAATTTTTGCAGTAAACATATAGATGATTAGGGCAACTAAGTTTGAAAGAGCCCCAATTATATTTTTCATAGCATTAACTGTCAAAAAATCATCATCACTAATGGCGTTCAAGATAACGAGCATTAAAACGCCACTTGCTGCTCCGAAATATCCTGCATAGATACCAGTAATCACTAAGCAAAGTAAAGATATAATCTGAAGAAGTCGGTTATTACCATCTTTTTCCAGATGAATTTCACCACTGAATAAAATCATTAGACCAGAAAAAGCGATACAAAACGGAACAATTTTTTCGAATATTTTCCCGGGAAATTGTATTAAAAGCATACATCCTAAAGCTGATCCAACAATTGTAAAGATTGAATAGAAAATTACTTCTTTCCAATGCCCTTTTAATTCTTTCAGGGATGATGCAGTTGAACCAACTCCAGTCCAAATTAAAGCAGCATCATTGGTTGTATTGGCATATACGGGCGGAATTCCAACTGATAAAAGTATTGGGTAAGTTGCTAGCGAAGCCATGCTAGCAATGGTTGATAGCAACCCTCCTAAGATCCCACCCAAAATTAAATAAACGAATAAGAAAAAAAGACCCATGAATTCACCTCTCCTTGTAGATTTAAACATTACAATGGTAGGTATTATAAGCCCCTTACGTTTAGTTAGCAAGTAGGAGTAATCTTGAAGGGTAATATCTTTAAGATTAGTAAATAAGCATTTTTAATAAATGTAACAATATTTTATTTTTACATAAAACTATAGATTAAATATATTTGGTTTATTAAGGATAAATTATTGACATAAATACTAATAGGATCTAATATTTTAGATGTAGAAAGCGATTACATTAATTACTGTGATAAATTTTTACATATTTAAATGAAACATTTTTACATTTATATAAGGAGATTCATCATGTCAAAGGATAAGTATCAAATTCTAAGCGATGAAATCTACCAAGAAATTGGTGGTATAAATAATGTTGAATCATTGATCCATTGTATGACAAGACTCAGAATTAAAATCAGAGATATGTCTAAAGTAAATATGGAGAAATTGAAAAAGATAAATGGTGTATTAGGAGTAGTTGAAGCTGATACACTGGAAATTGTTTTAGGACCAGGCGTTAATACTAAGGTTGCCACGATAATGAATAATGAGGCTGGCGTAAAGGAAGGAGAAACTTTTCCTGAAACAAATTCATATCAATCTAATAAAAGTGAAGTTGAAAAGAAAGCAGCTGAAGTGCATGCAGCTCACAAAGCTTCTTTAAAAAAGACCTGGTGGCGGTCAGCTCTTCAACATATTTCGGCAATTTTTGTACCATTAATACCTGCATTTGTAGGTGCCGGACTAATTTCCGGTGTTGCGGGAATTCTGAGAAACTTGTTAACTGCTAAAGTATTGCCGATGTCCTGGAATCTTGGCGTAACAGTATTAGCAATGATTTCTAGTGCTTTATTTGCATATTTGAATATTTATGTAGGTATTAATACAGCAAAAGAATTTGGGGCTACTCCAGGCTTGGGTGGTATCATTGGTGGTATTGTTTACTTACCTGGGATTGTTGCTCCAGTAAGCATTCCTAATATTTTTGATGGAAAACCTCTAGCTGCTGGTCAGGGTGGTATTATCGGTGTCCTATTAGGCGTTTGGCTATTATCTTATGTTGAAAAATTTTTCCATAAGCATATTGCTGACTCTGTAGATATTATTTTTACACCATTTTTAACAATACTAATAATGGGATTATTTACAATTTTTGTAATTATGCCCTTGGCAGGATGGTTTTCTAATTCTCTTGTAGGTGGAATTAATTGGGTGTTAAAAGTTGGTGGACCAATCTCAGGATTTATTTTAGGATTATTCTTCCTTCCTATGGTAATGCTAGGTTTACATCAAATTTTAACCCCTATCCATCTAGAAATGATTCAAAAACTTGGATTTACTCCTCTTCTCCCTATCTTAGCTATGGCCGGAGGTGGTCAAGTAGGAGCTGCAATTGCTTTATGGGTAAAGTGTCGTAAAAATAAACAATTAGTAAATATGATTAAAGGTGCCTTACCAGTTGGTATCTTAGGCGTCGGAGAGCCATTAATCTATGGTGTTACATTACCATTAGGACGTCCATTTATTACTGCTTGTGTTGGTGGTGGTATTGGTGGTGCTGTAGTTGCTGCTTTTGGTCAAGTTGGCTCAATAGCTATCGGGCCTTCAGGTGTAGCCTTGATTCCATTAATTGCTCATAACATGTGGTGGGCTTATATATTAGGTTTGTTAGCTTCTTATGTTGGTGGTTTTATTGCTACTTACTTCTGGGGTGTTCCGAAAGAGGCTATGCTTCCTGCAGATGAGGCTGATGCTGAAGTTAAAGAACGAAGAGAAGCTGAGGAGCAAGCATATAATTTGAATATGTCTACTTCAGGTGAAAATGAGGTAAAAGATAACGCTAAATTAACAACACAAGAAATTGTTGCTCCAGTAGATGGACAAATTGAAGAGTTAGATGAAGTTGAAGACCAAGTATTTTCACAAAAAATGCTTGGAGAAGGATTTGCTATTATTCCAAAAGATGGGAAAATTGTTGCTCCTGTTGATGGAAAAGTAGTTAGTGTAATGTCTACAAAACATGCCTTAACTTTAAAATCAACTAAAGGAAATTTGGAGATCTTATTGCATATGGGTTTGGATACTGTAGAACTAAAGGGCCGTCCTTTTGATATCAAAGTAAAAGAAAATGACATAGTAAAAGCCGGACAACCTGTTGCACAAATGGATATTGGAAAAATAAAAGAAGCTGGAAAGGATCCAATCGTAATTATGACTATTACTAACATGGATGATGTTTCTAATTTTAAGCTAATTGCTACAGGTACCGTTAAGGCCGATATGCCCGTATTAAAGATAACTAGTAAGTGAGGATAAAAATGAATATTAAAGATTTAACAACGGAACAACGAAATCCAAAGTCTCTACACATTGATAGCGCCACTCCTCTTGAAATAGTTAAAATAATAAACCAAGAAGATAAAAAAATCGCAGATGCAGTTGGTACTCAAGATAAAGAAATTGCCAAAGCCATTGAATATGCATCAAAAAGATATAGAGAGGGTGGGAGATTAATTTATGTTGGAGCAGGAACTAGCGGAAGATTAGGAATATTAGATGCAGTTGAATTAGTTCCCACTTATAGAATCAATCCTGAAAGAGCGATTGGATTAATTGCCGGTGGCCAAAGTGCTATGTTCCGCGCTGTAGAAGGTGCCGAGGACGATCCACAACTAGGAGAGAAAGATTTAAAGGACCTTAAATTAAATGAGAAAGATATTGTAATTGGGCTTGCAGCTAGTGGACGTACACCTTATGTAATAGGATGTTTGAAATATGCAAATCAGGTAAAAGCTCTTACTATTTCAATAGCATGTGTAAAAAAATCAGAAATTGGAAAATATGCTGATATAGCAATTGAAGCTGTAGTAGGTCCGGAAGTAATAACTGGGTCAACAAGAATGAAGGCTGGTACAGCTCAAAAAATGATTCTGAATATGATATCAACAGGCGTTATGATCAAACAAGGTAAGGTTTATGAAAACGTAATGGTAGATGTTATGCCAACAAATTCTAAGCTAGTAGATCGAGCATGTAGAATTATAGAAGTTGCGACAGGTGTTTCAGAGTCAGTAGCAAGCGATACATTAGAAAAAGCAGATATGAACGTTGCAGTTGCTATTACTATGTTGAAAACAGGTGTTGATAAAGAAAAAGCAATGGATATTTTGAAAGAATGTAACGGTAATATTAGTTCGGTAGTTAATAATTATTAAAGAAGGAGGTCAAAAAGTAATATGCTTTTTGACCTTCTTTTGGAAAGAGTGAATAAATGTTAGGCTTTTCTGTATATTTAAATAAAAAAATTGATGCTGAGACTCGAGAATATATTAGGAAAATGAAGGATAATGGCTTTGAAGGAATCTTTACGTCGATTCATATTCCCGAAGAAGATATAACTAGCTATAAACAAAATCTACAAGAATTAGGTAAAATAGCAAAAGAACAGAATCTTAGTGTAATGGTTGATATTGATCAAAGTAGTTTGAAAAAATTAAAAATATCAATGAATACAATTCCTAACTTGAAGAAAGCCGGTATAACTGGTTTGCGTATAGATGATAAATTGCCAATTGAAAAAATTGCTGAGCTGTCTAACTCAATAGAAATTGGGATAAATGCTAGTACTTTTAGCGAAGAAGAGTTAAAGGAACTACTTTTGTTAAATGTAAAACGAGAAAACGTGCAAGCATGGTTCAATTTTTACCCTTCTCCTGATACAGGAATTAGTCAGCAGTTTTTAGAGCAGCAAGTTCGTATGTTTAAAAAATATGGCTTTACTACTCAGGCATTTTTTGCTGGGGATGAAAATTTAAGAGGTCCTTTATACGAGGGACTGCCAACTCTTGAAAAGCAGCGGTATTATAGTCCGTTAGCTAGTATTTTAGAATTACAAAATATGGGAGTAGATTTAGTTTATGTTGGGGATGGGGGAATTAGTGAAGATTCGTTAAAGCAAATAGATACTTATAAAAATAAAAAACAAATATTACTTCATACAAAAAAATGCGAAAATGGAGATAAAGATTTATATGATTATGTATTAGGAAAACATAATCAGCGGCCTGATCCAGCTGAATATGTAGTGAGATGTGAAGATTCGAGATTACATCCGGTACCGGTAATTAAGAAAAATAATACTGGTAAAAGATATATTGGAGATATTACAATCAATAATGATAAGTACCAACGGTATATGGGAGAAATTCAAATACTTAAGGTAAATTTACCAGCTAGTGAAAAAGTAAATATAATAGGAAAAATTATAGAAAAAGATATACCTTTGATTAATTTGATAAAGTCTAGCCAGGAATTTATCTTACTTCGTACCATGAAGGAGTAAAAATGGCAGATATTTTAAATATCATTCATTCTAAGAAGGCTCAGATGCCAAAGAAAGAACAATTTTTAGCAGAGTACATAAGTAATAACATTAAAACAGTTATAAAGTCTTCTATTCAAAAATTATCTAAAGATACTGGTATTAGTACAGCAACGATTGTTCGATTCTGCCAAGAAATTGGGGTTGATGGATTTAGTGAATTAAAATTAGAACTAGCTGCACTACAGTTACCCAAAGAACCTGCTGAATATGATGAAATAGATATTGGAGAAGATGTTTCATCAATAAAGGATAAAATGGCCACAAGGTTTAAGTCAGTGATAGACATAACTAAAAGTGGAATTGATGAAAAAACAATTTCTAAACTAGTAAAAGAAATTAATCAGGCTTCACGGATTTTAGCATATGGTGTTGGAGCATCCGGTCTAGTAGCTAATGACCTATACCAGAAATTTCTTCGTTTAGGAAAAGCTATCACCTATACTACTGATTTTCATATTGCAGCTACAGAAATTGGAAACTTTACCCCTAATGATATTTTAATCTTAATCAGTAATCAGGGAATGACGACTGAAATTAGTGATCTTTTAGAAGTGGGGAAATCAGTTGGTATAAAAACTGTGTTACTAACAGCACAGCCTAGAACTGCAATAGCTAAAAAAGCTGATCTTGTATTACTTACCCAAGATATTGGGGAGCCAAAAATTAGGTCTGGTGCTACTACATCGATGATAAGTCAACTCTTTGTAGTAGATGTTTTAGTATTTGCCTATATTTCACGGTATTCAGATAAGGTGTTTGAAAACTTAAAACGCTCTAATAAGACGACTTTAATTCATAAAAATAAAAAGAGAGGTAAATAACTACCTCTCTTTTTTCAATCTATTAATCTGTATCAACCTTAATCTTCCCGTCAATGATTTTTTGCTTAGCTTTTTGAACTTTAATCCAGGTATGATAGGATAAATTCCCTTGAACTAAAGAAATACCTTTGTTTTTAAGACCATACTTCAGAGTTTTACCACCTGGGAATTTCCCACTAGCAGTTTGGGTAGCAATATCTTCAACAGCAAGATCGGCACTTTTGATAACTGAAGTAAGAGTGAAATTAGATGGTTGGCCGCCTTTTGCCAGGTAGTCGCCCAATTTTGATTGATCTTCATCAGATCCTATAACCCATACTTTTTGCCCTACAGGTCGAGCTTGATTGATTTCCTGCGCTGCTTTGAATACACCTTGTCCACTTTTACCTGCTGCTTGAAAAATGATGTCAGCTTTTTTATTGTACATTTCCTGGGCAATATCGTGTGCTTTATTAGCATCCGAAAAGTTTCCAACTGTCTGGCTTACTACTTTAATATGTTTATGAAGTTCACGATTTGTTGTTCTTACGCCTTGAATAAAACCTGCTTTGAATGGGGCCATTTCTTTACTATTTTGACCTAAGACTAAACCAACTATTTGACTTTTAGTCGTGTAAGCAGCTGCTACACCAGCTAAATATGCTCCTTCTTGATTCTTAAAGGAGATACCGGCTAAATTTTTTAGTTTTGGAGTATGGGCATCAATAACAACAAAATTTTTTTTCGGATTATTTTTAGCTGCTTTAATAATATTTGGCTTAAGAGTATAGCCAACACTAATAATAGTTGAGAAGTTTTTATCTAGAGCTTCATCAATAGTGGCCTGATAATCTTTCGGATCTTTAGGTACAAAATAATCGTAGCCTTTGTTTCCTTCTGAAAGGTCATTTTTGGTGCCATAGTCTTTTAAACCATCCCAAGCAGATTGATTTAAAGAATTATCTTTAATGCCATTAACATCAGATATTAGAGCTATATGATTGTCTGTCTTTTTATTTGTTGGCTTGTTATGATTGGGTTTGCTACAAGCACTTGCTATTAAAAAGATAGCACTGGTGATCAATAATAGATTGAATTTTTTATTTAGTTTCATTTAAAAACCTCGATTAAACATCTATTCTAATTTTAAACGAGAAAAAGACCATCCTACAAGTCAAAGTAGGGTGGTCTTTTAAAAATATTAAATTTATTTCTCAGCTTTTTTAGCTTCAGCTTCGTATTCACGAACAATATTGAAGTTAGAATCTTTAGAATCTACATAACCATAGTGCTGGTAAATGTTTTCGAGGATCTTCTTACCCTTCTTGGTCTTAGCAATATCCTTAAAGGCAGTAGCAAGTTTCTTTCTAAATGACTTAGACATGCCACTTCTAACAGCAACAGTATCGTTTGGAATGTATTTAGTAAAGTAAATTGGAACAACATCTTTCATTACAGCAGGTGCATCTTTAGCAGCAAGAGGACGAGCGTCAGAGAAGACAAAGGCAGCATCGGCATCACCGTTATAAACTGATAAAACAGCTTGATCGTGGCCCTTAACTTGAACTAATTTACAATCTTTTGGTACATTTAAACCTTTCTTGTGAAGTTCCGCAATTGGAAGAACGTAACCAGAAGTAGAGGTTGGATCTTGAACGGCAATTGTCTTACCTTTTAGATCTTTCCAAGATTTGATCTTAGAGCCCTTTTTAACTACGATCATTGAACGGTAGCTATCCATTAATTTGTGGTTTTGCTTACCGCTTGGTTCGTCATAGCCATAACGTTGTGCTTGTAGTAAAACATCCGCTACACCACGTTTGTGAGCTAAGACATAAGCATCAGGTGGTAAGAAACCAACATCAACTTTCTTTGATGCCATTGCTTCAACTAAAGCAGAGTTATCAGTTGAAACAGTCACATGAACAGGCATATGTAATTGCTTTTCAAGCAAGCCTTGTAATGGCTTAGCTTTAGCTTCAAGTTTAGACGCTTGGACACTAGGAACAAACTGAACGTTTAATTCTTTAGGAGTATAGCCATCACTTGCTTTAGAAGCAGACTTATTGTTGGAACATGCAGCAGTTGATGCGGCAAGTAAAACCATAGCAGCGCCGATTAAAAATTTCTTTATCTTCATTTTTTCCTCCAGAAACTATTTAATGAAGTTGACGATTTAAAGATAGCAGACTATGAGGGTGAATTCAATAGAAAACATGTATATTTTTGTAATATATCAAAAATATTGTTCGTGTTTTATTAAATAAAACTAGTAAAATCAATAATTTTGCATACTGAAAGTACGAATTTAAAAACAATAAAAAATCCAGATGATTAACATCTGGATCAAAAGGTTATTTAATTCTAAGATTTAACATCAAACCGATAAAGAAACCTACGGCTTCGGTCACAAATAAAACTTGGGTATTTTGAACTACTTTAGGGAAGGATTTTGGCTTAGTTTGTATTTTCCAAAGAAAGCGCATGTTTTTGAAGATTGTTGGAATACAAATCAAAATTAAAGCGACACTCCAAGGAAGGACTCCAACCCAAATTGCCCAACCTGTTAAAAAGAATCCAAGTAAGTAGTTAAATACAAACAAGTAAAGCCCACCCTTAATTCCAATATAAGAAACTAAAGTATGTCTTCCATTTGCGATATCTGCATCATGATCACACAAATTATTTCCAAGCATTAAAGTGAAGTTACAAATTTCAGGAATGCCGGCAGCAAGGATAATTGGCCAAACAAAATTCCAGTTAAATGGTACATGGGGATAAACGTTAATATAGACCATGATTAGAAAAATTCCAAATCCCATTGCAAAACAAGCAGCTATTTCTCCAAAAGGCCCAGCAGAAATTGTATGTGATCCAGTTGAATAGGAAAGAGCAATTGCGTAACAAATAATTCCTAGAATCCAAATATATAAATTAGTTTGAAAACCAATCATAAAAGCACAGGTGGCTGAAATAATAAATAAAATCCAAATAAGAACTAAAACATTTTTGGGATTAAGATGATACTTCCCAATTGGATTCTTTTTATGATCGCCAGTTTTAGCAGCTTTTTCACGCTTATAATCCCAATAACCATCATTCACATTCATAAAAATCTGTAGAACAATTGTAGCAATACACATTTCAATTGTTGGAAAAATTCTAAACAACTGAAAATTATATTCTGTGTACATGATTCCTAATAGGACAGGAATTATGGAGTTAAATAGGGTACGTGGTTCAACTAATTCATAGTAGCCTTGCTTTGCTTCAGCAGACATAATAAACTTCTTTCTATTTTTAAATTAGTCCTTGATCCATTAAATAAAGTTGATGAAAATGCTCATTGTGTTCAAATAGTTCGTAAGGATTGCCCTGCATGGTCACTTTTCCATCTTTAAAGAAGAGAACTTCGTTCATATATTTTACACCTTGTAAGTGGTGAGTTACCCAAACTACTGTCTTTTTCTTTAAAACATCAAATACTAAATTTAATAATTTTTGTTCTGTGAGCGGATCTAGGCCCACTGTTGGTTCATCTAAGAGGACAATTGGGGTATCTTGTAAAAGTACACGTGCTAATGATAAACGTTCCTTTTGACCGCCAGAAAAACGTGCGCCAGCTTCTGCGACTTCTGTATCCAGTTTTTTAGGGAGGGAATTAATGAAATCAGCTAGCTGTACTTTTTCTAAAATTTCCATCATTTGGTCAGCAGTGGCATCTGGATTAGCCATTTTAAGATTTTCATAGATAGTAGTGTTGAATAAAAATGGTTCCTGGTTCAGCACAGAGAATAATTTTGAACGCTCTTTTTGTAAGGACAAAACATTAATCTTATCCAAAGTGACAGTGCCTGTATTTGGCTTTAAATCTCCAAGAACTAATTGTAGGATAGTACTTTTTCCAGCCCCAGATGGTCCAATTAAAGCAGCTTTTTGACCTCTTTTTAATGTGAGAGAGAAATTTTGAATAATTGGATAATCTTCTCCTGGATAAGTAAATGAAATATCAGTAGCTTTTAAAGTTCCTGCAAAAACTGGGTCAAGATATTCTTGATGCGGTAAATGGTTTTCAGGTACTGTTAATTCATTTAAATGCTTTACTGAATCGCTATATGTGTGCCATTCCTCAATACCTTGTCCAACGGGAATAAAAGCATCAGATAGAGGGAACAGGGCTAAAACAACAGCGCCAACGTAATTTGCTGCTTCTTGATTATAGGTGAGGTTCTTGTTAGTGAAATAAAGAATAGCAACAGCCATTAAACCGAAGATAAACTCAAGGACAAAATCACGTGCCCAATCAAACTTGCCGGATTTTTTTTCATGCTTTCCTAAAGACTTTAAAGTGGTTTTAGTTTGATTGAAAAATGCATCCTTGCGACCAGAAATTTTCCAGTCGCCAGCACCTAAAACTTGATCAGTAAATTCTGTATAAAGCTGTGCCTTCTCTTTCTTTTCCTTACTGCGTACACTAGTTTGTTTTAAAAGTGAGAAGAATGGAACGAGAATAAGTTCCATAATCAATAAAATTGCGATAATACCAGCTAAGGGCCATGAGAATAAACCAATCAAAATTATAACAATAAATCCTACTAGGTAACTGAGAATGGCTGGAAAGATGGTTCTCAAATAAAGATTTTGTAGGTGACCAATATCATCAGTTAGGAGAGAAAGAATACTTCCTGTTTGAAAAGCTGAGCCGACTGCTGAAGTATTTTTTTCAGCGATATAAAAAAGTCTTCTCCTTAGAGAACTTGTGACCCGTAAAATCCAATTATGAGAAACTAAACGCTCTAAATATCTAAATAATGGTCGTCCGATTCCGACAGCACGCATTAAGACGATTGGAACATAAATCATTAAGATGTTTTCTGGACGTGTCGCCGCTTTGTCAATTGTATAGCCTGCATAAAACATAAGCGCACCACCACAAAAGAACATAATGATGCCAAGAAAAATCGCTAAGAGAAAATTCCATTTATATTTTGCGAGGTAAGGTTTAACCCAATGTTCATGTTTCCAAGAAAATTTTTTGTTCATCATAGTAGGTCTTCTTTCAATGGCTGAGTAAGTTTTTTGAATAAGGTTCCGTTTTTAGCTAAGTCACTAGGAGCACCTTGTTCTACAATTTCTCCATTTTCAATGACTAGGCACCAATCCATATCATTTAGCCAGTGCAAGCGGTGTGTGGTAAAGAAGACTAAATGATTTTCCATTAATTTCTTCATCGGTTCCTTTAATTCATACTCAGTCTCAATATCTAGGTGAGCAGTTGGTTCGTCGAAAAATAATATCTTTCGATCTTTTGCTAAGAAAGCGCGGGCTAGTGCAATGCGTTGCTTTTGACCGCCAGAAATACCGCGCCCATTTTCACCAATTCTAGTGTTTAAACCATCTTTTAAACTAGCAACAAAATTATTCAAATCAGTTGCTTTTAATGCGGTATCAATTTCTTTTTGACTAGCATTTGGATTATAAAAAGTTAGATTTTCTTTAATGCTAGTTGCGAACATGAAAGGATCTTGTGGAATATAGGTAATTTGATTTTGCCAATTCTTTTGATTGAGTTGGGCAAGATTTTGCCCATTAATTGTAAAATTATCTTCTTTAAGATGGGGAGTAAGAAAGCCAGCTAAAATTCTCATTAATGTTGTTTTCCCAGCACCTGTTGGGCCAATAATGCCAACTTTTTGAAATCCGGTAAGCTTTAGATTAACATTACGTAACTCATCAGCTGTATGAGTCTTATCGGCACTTGTTTGTTCTTTTTTTACTACGGCGCTCATTTTTGCATTTTTATTAACACTAAAATGATCTTGATCAATATGACTATAGTTAAAAGAAACATTATTGGCTATAAAGACACTATCTTTGTTCCACGTGAAACTAGATAATTGGTTTTCTTGAGGAGTAGTAGGAAAAACCAGAATATCAAAAATTTGTCCTAAGGCATTTTTACCATTTAGAGTAGCATGGAAATCATTGCCAAAATCCCGAATTGGTAAAAAGTATTCTGGTGATAAGATTAAAATCACTAATGAAGGATAAAGAAGAAGATTTCCGTTAATTAATCCGATTCCAAGAAACATGGCAATCATCGCAATGGATAATGTGGTAAAGAAGTCTAGCGTAAAAGTGGATAGGATTGCTACTCTTAAGACACCCATTGTCTTTTTACGGTAGTTTTCACTATTTTTATAAACAATATTTCCATATTTTTTAGCAAGACCCAAAACTTTTAAGGTACTTAAGCCACGTAAAGCATCAACAAAGTGATTTTGCAATTTAATATATCCAGCATACTGTTTACTAGCTTTACTTTGAGCAGCAGTTCCTAAAATAATCATAAATAAGATCAGTAAAGGGAAAACTAAGAGTAAAATCCATCCAGAGAGGGCATTTAGAGTAAAGATATAAATTAAAATCACCCATGGAACAATTGCTAGGGCAATTAATTTTGGAAAAATTAGCGACAGATAATTGGAAATTTCGTCCATTCCATCTAAAAGAGTAGAAACTAAGTTTCCTGTTCCAATTCTTGAGACTAATGCAATTCCACCATTATAGGTTTTATTAAGTAATTGCTGGCGTAAAAGAGCAGTTGTCTGATTTGCATAACGATTCATATACCATTTTTGAAACCAGTTAATTCCCTGTCTTAATAAATAGAAGATCAAAAAAGTTAAAACGTCTTCTGCAATATTAGCAAAAGACTGTCGTTTCCAAGAGCCGACAATTGCTCGAGCAAGGAAAATACCTTGTCCTAAAATAGCAAATGCTTGCAAGAACATTAGTCCTGCAAGCATTGCGAGCATGATTTTGGCTTTTGGTAATTTAAAAAGTCGTTTATCAATCATTTTCATTCCTGTTCTAGATTAGGCGTTTTGATTTACCTTAATCCGGTGTCTAAAGACTACATATGACCAGATGATATAAGCTAAAGCGATTGGCAAAAGGATTAGAGCAACAATTGTCATTACCTCAAGTGTTAGTTTAGAGTTGGCTGCATTTTTAATTAAAAGTGAGTGTGCTGGATCAGTAGCGATTAATACGCGAGGGAAGAGTCCATTGAATAAAAGCCCAACAACAGCTACTAAAGTTAATCCACTCGTTACAAAGGCTGCTGCTTGCTTATTTTTAATTAAGGCAATATCTGACCAAGCAGTTAGAACAACAATAAGTAAAGTGATAATTGTTGAAGAGATTGGTCTTAACTTAAAGAAATCAGTTTGGAAGAAAATCAATAAAGCAAAGACAATTTCTCCTAAATAAGCTACAAGATAGAGCTTCTCGTTTAAGTTAGCAGCACGCTTACTTAATTCTGGATCATCAATTCTTAATCTTAAGAAGTTAATTCCATGAATTAAGCAAAGGAGCACTCCTGCTACTCCTGCAACTACTGATAATGGGTTAACAATATTCCAAAAACTTAAACTCATATTTCCTTGAGCATCGATTGGAACACCTTGAATTAGGCTACCGAACATCATTGTAAGGAAAAATGGAGCTAATAAACTACCCCAAAATAGGGCACTAGTCCAAATTCTAAATCCATGTTCAGTTTCGGCATGAGCAGAAAATTCAAAGGATACTCCTCTGATAATTAGAGCAAATAAGGTAAAGAATAGTAAGATGTAATATCCACTAAATAGACTTGCATACCAATCAGAGAATGACGCAAACATGGCACCACCGGCTGTGATAAGCCATACTTCATTTCCATCCCAGTGTGGTCCAATGGTTTCCATCATTACATGTTTTTCTTGATCATTTTTTGCTAAAAATTGTGTTGCCATTCCTACACCATAGTCAAAACCTTCAGTAAAGTAGAAGATCATGAACAGAAGGCCAATTAATAGGAACCAAAGCAACTGTAAAAAATCAATTCCATCGATCATTAGTATGCACCCCTTTCAAGTGCACCAGCTACACCCATATCAAGTTGACGTTTACAGTAATAGATCATTACTCCGCCAAGAGTTGAGAAGATTAGGAAGTACATAATATTTGTGAACCAGAGCTCACCAGTGGTTGTACTTGCAGAAATTGAATCTGCAATTGTAAATAGGCCATAGACAGTCCATGGGAAACGACCAAGTTCTGTAATGAACCAACCACAAGTATTAGCAATAAATGGAAGGAAGGTTGAAATACCTAAAATCCATAAGAACCAGCGCTTGTTTTCAATTGTATTCTTCTTTGGACGAGTCCAAATTAAGCCTAAAATTGCAAGCAAGGCAAATAATGCACCAAAACCAGCCATGATTCTAAAGCTATAGAATAAGGTCTTAACTGGAACATAATAGCTCATGTCTTTGCCAAACTTTTTATCGTATTTTGCATGCAATTCTTTATTGATTTGATTCATTCCTTTAATGGAACCACTAGTACTGTGATAAGTAAGAATGGTTAGAACATCAGGAATAGAAATTGCACCTTCATTTTTATGTTCTTTAGTATTTAAATTAGCAACTATATCCCATGGAGCGTGATCGCCTGTTGTTTCATAAACACCTTCAGTTGCTGCAAACTTCATTGGTTGTTCGTGAATTTCAACTTGAGTTTGATAGTCACCAGCACCAATTTCAGCAATTGAGACAAATAAGGCAACCCAAAGAGCGATACGCATGGACTTTTTATGAAAGTTAACATCACGTTTTCTAAGTAAGCCAAAAGCAGCCATCCCAATTACGACAAATGAAGCCGTAACAATGGCACCGATTACTACGTGTGGGAAACTAGCCCATAGTTGTTCGTTGGCAATTAAAGCCCAAAAACTAGCCATTTGTGCCTTACCATTTTTAATGACATAGCCAACTGGATGTTGCATAAAGGCATTAGCGGTTAAAATCCAAATTGCACTCAACATTGAACCGATAAAAGAGATCCAAACTAAGGCACAGTGCAACGCTGGGTTAAACTTGTTCCATGTAAACATCCATAAACCAATGAAGGTAGATTCCATAAAGAAAGCTAACAAAGCTTCAATGGCCAATGGAGCACCAAAAATATCACCCATGAAACGAGAGTAGTCAGACCAGTTCATTCCGAATTGAAATTCCTGAATAATTCCTGTAACTACCCCGACAGCAAAGCTCAATAGATAAATTTTTCCCCAGAATTGAGCCATCTTTTTATATACTTCGTCCTTTTTAACGACGTAGAGTGTTTCCATGATTGATACAATGAATCCCATCCCAATGGAGAAGGGAACAAAGAAGAAGTGGAAGACTGTAGTCATTGCGAATTGGAAGCGGGCAAGATCTAACATTGTTACACCCGATAACATTTTCATTCACCTATTTCTATTTCCACATATATAACATCTGTTACCTTAAGCATATACTTTATTGATGCCGTTTTCAATAAAATATAAGAATAAGTTCATAACTTTTTTCTTAGGTAAGTTTAGAGCAAAAAAATAAGGATTTCAATGTTGAAATCCTTATAGATTTATTCACTTCTTAAAGCAATTGCGGCGTCCTTTTTAGCAGCCATTCGAGCTGGTATATGACCACCAAGCATTGTTAAAACAGTACTAATAATTACTAAAATTAAGGCTTGCATTGGGTCGAGTTGTGCAACGTTACTCATATTAGTAATTGCGTATAATACTGCGTTGATTGGGAAAGTGCATAAGTAAGCAATTAAGATACCTAAAATACCAGAAAAGAGGCCGAGAATAAAAGTTTCGGCATCAAAGACACGGGTAATATCCCGTTTTCTAGCACCTAAAGCCTTTAGCACACCAATTTCCTTTGTACGCTCTAAAACAGAAGTATAAGTTAAAATGCCAATCATAATCATGGAAGTAACTAAAGAAATAGCAGCAAAAGCAACTAAAACGTCAGTAATTCCGTCAAGCAGACCACCAGTTAACTTAGTGACCGTGCCTGACATATCAGTATAGATAACCTGATCTTTTTTAGCCTTACCTTTATTATATTTGTCCAAGTAATCGAGAACTTTATCTTTAGACTTAAATGAATTTGGATAGATAAGAATACCGCTAGGGATGCTAGAGCCACCAAGAGATGCAATAAATTGCTCTTTTTGAGTTTGATTCATTGGCTGGTTGGTCATTACATTGGTAGTACTATTCTTTTGTGCCTTAACAATATTCGAATTTTCATTTTGCTTAATAATTTCTTGAGTTAAACCATCGCTGTAGGCAATTCCATTATCTAGAAGAGCCATTTGACTATTATTTTTACCACGAATAACGGCACTTAATTTCAATGTTAAGTTGCTAGAATCATACATTGACTTAGATGCCTTTTGTGGAACAAAGTTTCCAGTAGGCAATTCTTGATAGTAATTGTTGTTACTAATCACCTTAAAAGTACGGCCGACAAGTTTGTTTAGATCAATTTTCTGACTATCTTTAATTGAAATACCTAAATTCTTAAGTGCGTTAACATTAGCTTGATTTTTATTATTTAAAACAAGAACCACTTCATTATTTGACTTAGGCCAGGAACCAGCAAGTAGTTGGTAATTATCCTTTAGAAAAGTTCCTTGCTTTGAATCAAGCGTTTTAGGAAAGACACTTGTGTTAATCCCTACACTATTCATCCCTTGAAGTTGAGCACTAGCAATAGCAGAACCGGAGTTGTTAACATTAGAAAATTCTACGTGCTTAATTTTGCCGTTATCATTAGTTAAAAGATTAAGCTGGGTTCCTCTAATGAAGGAAATATTATTGGCATATGAAGGATTGATTTTCTTAACATAGTCGATATAAGACTGAGTAATCTTATTTTCGTGGGTGTTTTTCTCATTGTCTGGTTTTGCGGCAACAAGATATCCCTTATTTTTGACGTTTTTATCAGATTCAGTTCGGCTTGTAGCAGCATTCATGTCTGTTGCCGTTTGAGAAATAGAAATTGGAAATTTAGCGAGTGTTTTACTTTGCGTTTCATTAATTTGTTTTTGAAAACCATGTGACAAAGCTAAAACAATAGCAATTCCAATAATTCCGATACTTGAAGCAAAAGCAGTTAAAAAAGTTCTACCTTTCTTAGTCATAATGTTAGTAAAACTAAGTTTTAGAGCATTCCAGTAAGACATTTTTGTCTTTTTGAGTTTAAAAGTATCCTTTACTTCTTTTTTAGGCTCAAAGGCATTTGAATCACCAAGGATTTTTCCATCTTGGAAATGAACGATTCTACTTGCATATTCTTCAGCCAGTTCAGGATTATGTGTAACCATGATGACTAATTTATCGTGGCTAAGCTCTTTGATTAGCTCCATAATGCTTTCACTGGTTTTAGTATCTAAAGCTCCTGTTGGCTCATCACATAGAAGAATATCGGGATCATTAGCTATTGCCCGGGCAATAGCGACTCGTTGCATTTGTCCTCCGGATAGTTGATTAGGACGCTTCTTTAAATGGTCGCCTAAACCAACGCGCTTTAGCGCAGCAATTGCTTTTTCGTGGCGTTCATTACTACTTACGCCTGAAAGCGTCATGCCAAGCTCTACATTTTCAATAATAGAAAGGTGAGAAATAAGATTATAACTTTGAAAAATAAAGCCGACAGAATTATTGCGATAAGCATCCCAGTCAGTTTGAGAGAAATTTTTCGTCGACTTACCATTGATGATAATGTCTCCAGAATCGTAATGATCTAATCCGCCAATTACATTTAAAAGCGTCGTCTTACCAGACCCACTAGGACCTAAGATAGCAACGAATTCACTGTTACGAAAATTAATCGTAACGTCATCTAATGCATGTGTGACGGTATCACCTACGTGATAGGTCTTTTTTAAGTGTAAGAGTTGTAGCATATATTTTCCTTTCTAAGCAATTATATATTTGCCCCAGCCTAATACGGCAAAAATTGCTTGGATTATAAATAAAATTGCAATTAAACCAATGATAACAAAATGGCGTTTCTTATGCATAATAAAGACCCCAGCAAATTCACGAATTGTAGCATTAGGTAAAAAATAAAAACGTGTAGTTGCTCCGACACCATTGGCTTTTAAATGAGCCATTTTTGCATAAAGGCCTGCTCTAAAAAGATGATAGTTATTAGTGAAAAACTTAGCTTTAAATTTTGAATTTCCCCAATCGTTAACTGCTACTTTTTTCGAGTAGAGCATGTTTTGATAGGTATTAGTTGATTTATCTTCTAATAGAATCAAGTTAGGGTCATAGCCATGTTTAACAGCGTAATCTTTCATTGCGGCTGCTTCAGAGAGATCCTCGTCTTTTCCTTGTCCACCTGACATAATTAGTTTGGGACGTTTATGTCCTTTATCATATTGTTTATTAGAAAAAGCAATAGTTCGGTCGATTCGTGCACCTAACAGGCGTGATACTTTCTTTCCTTCGATTAATCCTGCACCTAGAACAATTAGATAATCTTGGTTGTAGCGACGAGGGACGATTTGATACAAAACTAAATTGAGTAAGAAATTATACATTACAAATAGAAGATAAAATGCAATGAAAGTCGCTCCAGCAACTAGAGAATGAAGCCAATCAGGTAATCGATGAAAGATGCCTAGTCTATTTAGAGTCCATAATCCTACTAAAAATAAACCAATAATCAAAGTTAAAAGATTTGGTAAAGAATGACTTTCATATTTCCAAACAAAATACGCATTCCATAGAAAGAAAATCCAAGAAAAAGTTACTAAGAAAAAGATTCCAAATAGGATAACCAAAGCAAGAAAAGAAAATGAGGTAGTTAGTAAAGGATTGTGTTGAGAAATAATTAAAATAGCAGACCATACTAAAAAGCTAATCCCAAAGGCTGTAAAAATGAGTCCATTGATTAAACGTCGTGGTTCAATTAACCATGAAAGTAAAAATAAACTAAAAAATATAAACATAATCAAGGAAGTAAGGGTTACTTGATTATGTACAATAAAATTAAAAATTTGATGCAGAGATTGCATGAGTTGTGATTGCATGATTAAATGTCCTTATGTCTTTTTAATAAATAATTATAATGAAAAGAAATAGATAATTTCAATTAGAGGAAGTGTTCGGATGAAGACTTTTTTACGCTTTTTAGGAAATCTAGCAACAGTGATCATTGCTTTTGTATTTTATACAATTTTGCAATTAGGTTATGCACAAAAGAAAGTTAACCTATTGTTTGCGGTTATTTTGGCAGTTTTAACTGTTGCAGTAATTTATTGGATGTATTGGATTTATAAACGAGAACTTAAACAAGAAAATGATTGGTTTTTCAATGCGAAGCCTCACTGGGATACAAAAAGAATTATTATTGCTGTAGCGGCTTTCTTTACTTTAGTAATCTTCCAAATAGCCTTTGTGCGATTATTTGGTGGTAATACAATTTCAAAGAATCAAGAAGAACTAGATGCAATTAGAAAAGTTGCCTCCCCAATGTTTAATGTCCTTTTGGTTATCGTGGCACCAATCTGTGAAGAATTTATCTTTAGAGCGCTGTTTTTCAACACATTTTTCCCAGTAGACAATGAATTTAATAAGTGGGTTGGAATTGTAGTAAGTGGTTTCGTTTTTGCTTACGGTCATGATCCAATGTTTAGTAAGTTTATTTATTTATATTGGGTGATGGGGATGATCTTAGCTTGGACATATGTCACGACAAAAGATGTAAGATATTCAATTTTAACCCATATGTTAAATAATCTTTTGTCCATTTTATAAAACTAAAAAAAAGAGCATTAATGCTCTTTTTTTCTTTGTCCTAATTGTTTTAAAACAATTTCTGCAATTTCGTTATTAGTCCACATCCAAGCAACATGTCCTAAAGCTTCTGAGATATGCTCTTCCATTGGTTGTTTTTTTGGAGAAGGAACTGTCTTCATTAGGGGCATAATTACTAAGTGAAAGGCAACCCAAACTGCTAATCCAAAAGGAATTCCTTGATCCAAGGTTAACCATTTAACTTTCTTTTCCAGTAGAGCAGCATAAGCAGTTGCAAAAGAAATAGAAAAGCCAAAGTGAACTAAATAGCTGACCCATGGTAATTTTTCACCAGAATAAGTATAAGTTGCATGAGTTAATTTTGCAGGCACGCCCATTTGCTCCAACAATTTTTGCGGAGGATTAGTTTTATTTCTCTCTGGCGTTCTTGGAGGAAGAATATTTTCCCAGCCTAATTTAACTAATCCAGAAATAACGCCAGCAGCAGTACCAGCAATTAATACATTTTTCCAACTAAATTTTGTCATCAATATTCACGTCCTTTTGTCAGATCCTTTGTACTTATTGTAACAAATTCAGTCTTTAGGGAATGGTTTAAGGTCTTGGTTAGCGTGAACATTTTTATTGGCCATTTTATTTAAGTAAGTCCAAATTTGTGGACGGTATTTTCTTAAAATGAATAACAAAGCCAAATAAACAATAATACATAGACTAATCCAAAGAGGATTCTGTGAAATAAAAGCTGCAAAAACTAACGCGTTGAGGGGAAGAGCCATTAAGTTAAAGCTAGTAACTAATACAATACCAGCTGGAATTGTCGCACCATACTGAGAAATAGCTCCAGTATAAATTGAACCTAGCCAGCTAGCCGCATATAAGCCTAAGCTAAACCATACAATACCGTTTGCAATAACCTTTAAGATATTACCATTAGTAATAGCAACAATTGATTCAACCATAAATGGAAGTGAAATTAAATCAACGACAGGAAGAGTTTTGTTTCCTGGTAAAAGAAAGGCAATAACAACCATAATTGGGATTAAGATAATTCCTGAAATAATCGTGGCGGACTCGCCATAACCTACGCCGTCATCAACTGCTAGGAACCAACGTTTTTTATCGTGAACAAGATCTGCTTCAGGTTTTTGATTCTTACTTTGTTTCCTCTCTTTATCAATTTGCTTAGCTAGAGGAGTAAAAGCCTTACTGAATACATTAGTAACTAAAGGAAAGATTGTCATAACAGCTGACAGTTGAACGGCAAACTGTAGAATTTGTCCCCATGCTTTAATGGTTGTTAGATCTTTGATATTGCCTAAAACACCGATTACTATTCCTAAAATAGCCCCTAATGTAGTTGGTTCGCCAAAGACGCCAAATTTATTTTTGAAAGCTGCTGGTGTCAAATTTGCCTTATTAAAGCCAAGCAGATTCCATAGAGGATCTAGAAGAATAGCGGGGACCGTTTGAACAATGTTTTGTGCGGCACAGACAGTAGTATTTTCAATTTTGTAATAACTTGACCAGCGATCAGCCTGAACTTCAGCTAATAATAAAGTGTAAAGAAGCATAAAAAAGGATAAGCCTAATGAAATCCACCAATTATGAGTTACATAGAAAGCAAGGGTTCCCCAAATCATGAAACCAAAATTATTCCAAAGATTAGATGGCATGAATACCTTGGTTACTCCAACAGCAAATAAAATAAATTCAGCTATCAAGCCAAATACAAAAAAAGTAAGACCAACTGGAGAACCAAAACTCGCAAGAGAACCAGCCTGCCAGCCGATATCGACAACGGGTAATTTGATGCCAGTATTGTTAACCATTTGACGAACGATCTTAGTAACTATTGGAGTAAATTCATTAATAATCCAAGAAAATCCTGTTAACCCTACTCCTGCATAAAATCCACACATCATTGCTTTTTTGGGTTTTACTTTCAGAAATAAAGCAATAATAAAGATCATAATAGGAACAATAACTGTTGCTCCAAAGGCGTTAAAGAAAGTATGAATATTATTTAGCATTTTGATCCCCTTTCTTTTGATACATTTTTAGTATAAAAAAGAAGAAAAATAAACGCTAATAATTAGGGCTATATTGCTTGGGTAATAAATAACAGAGTGCTTTAATAAACTTGAGAGGAAATTTTTGGAGGGATTAATGATGAAAAAGATTATATCAATTGGCTTAGTTGGCTTATTAACTTGTACGATGCTGACTGCATGTAGTAATTCACAAAATAATACTTCTAGTTCATCAACGGAAAAGACAACAACTGTCAAGAAGAGTAGTAAGATTACGGCGAATAACTTAACTACTAAGAAACAAACAGCAATTACTATTGCTTATGCTGGTGAAAAGTATCCAGACATTTGGAAGAAGACTTTTAAGCAAGCACAAAACAATTCTGTAGTCGTAAAGCTTCATAATCGAAAAGATTTTTCATATATGCAAAATGGTAGTGATGTTGCATACGAAATTGCTACAGTTGATGGGGATAAATATTTCTATTACACAAAGAATGATCCAACAATTTTCTTCTATCACAAAAATAAGGAAATCGGTTCATCTGATATTAAAATGATGATTAAATATCTTAACAATCATAATGATGGCAGTAAGGTTAACAAGATCATTAAGAATATCAAGGTAGTAGACGAAAGAAAGACAGCGAGTAAAGACTAAAAATATTGCTGGCGATAAAGGGTTATATACTGTGCCAGGAAAATTACAAGGTAAGTGGTACAGTATGGATAAAAACCGGCGTACACATAGTAAGGATGATAATCAATTAAGAGAAATTGAATTTGGTCCACATACGCTTACGACGGAAGATCATCAATATGAGATCCATATCCCAGATAAAGAGTATTTTGAAAAGCATCAACAGTTTTCTAATGACTATCTGAACGATACTCATACATGGGTTAAAGTCTTTAATAATACTGAAGCCCCGAAAGGCGTCAATTATATTACTTTAATTGGTTGGACAGCTAAAGATAAACACCAAACGTCTTATGGTTATACAATCTTGGACGGTCATCCGGTAGTTATTTTAGCTAGTGGCCAAGGAAAAATAACGGATCAAGTTTACTGGAAGACACCTGATCTAGCTAAAAAACATCAGGATCAAAATTTTGATAAACTAATTACGAAAGCAGAAAATAATTAGAAATTAGTATGAGGTAAATTTTATGTCTGATAAACCTTATTATGAACAAGAATATCATGCACCAGAAAGTGATATTCCCGATCCATCAGTTGGGGAAATTTTTAAGGGATTATTTCTCTATCCGTTCACTTGGGCAGCGCGTAGTACACGAAAAGCCTTTTGGGTTGCATTTGTTATTCAGTTCTTATTAACAATTGTAATTGGAGTAATTTCAGTAGCCGTTTTTATTCCAAACGGTGTTCTGTCAGTTTCTAGAAATGATATGAGTTGGGTTTTGACACATATTAGTTTCGGAGTTTGGCTAATTGAACTAATTTTATGTATCTTACTAGTATGGATAAAGTTAGGCCTTTTGGGCTATGCAGTAAGAAGACTACATGATGCGAACTATAGTGGTTGGTGGCTATGGTTAATTATTATTCCATTTGGCTGGATTATTGTAGTTATTTTCTTATTGCTACCCACTGTTGAAGAACCAGTAAGATGGGGCAGCTACTTATTTGTTGATTAACTAATTTTAATAGAAATTGAAATACGAATGGTTTTTCCCTTTCGTATTTTTTTATTGCATTTTGTATAATATTTTTATAGTATTTTTTTATTTAAGGAATAGGTAGTATGGAATATTTAAAGCTGTTAGGAATATTAATAATTGTAGTCGGCTTTGTTTTGAAGTGGGACACGACTGCAGTTGTAGTTATTGCAGCAATTGTAACAGGACTTTTCTCTGGGATGGATTTTGTTAAATTGTTGGAAGTAATTGGAAAGAGTTTTGTGGAAAATCGAATGGTAAGTTTGTTTTTCCTAACCTTGCCAATGATTGGGCTAGTAGAATCACATGGATTAAGAGATTATGCAGTTAATGCTATAAAAAAACTGAAAAAACTAACTGCTGGAAAGATTTTAAATATCTATCTTTTAATTCGTGAACTAGCTGGTGTATTTGGGATTTCTTTGCAGGGACAAGTTCAATTTGTTCGTCCATTAATTGCACCGATGGTAATTGCTGCGGCAGAAGATCAAGATAAAAAGAAATTAAGCAAATCAGAGATTGATCTAATAAAGGGACGTAGTGCAGCAATTGACAACTTTGGTAACTTTTTTGCCCAAAACTTATTTGTAGCATCTGGTGGGGTACTTTTGATTTCTTCAACAATGAAATCACTTGGTTATAAGGTTGATCCAGTAGGAATTGTTGTTAACACGATTCCTATTGCAATTATTACTTTCGTTTTAGTTTTTGCTTATAACCTATACTTTGACCGTCAAATGGCTGAATGGGAAGGAAAATAATATGCAAAATACGATTAACTTTTTACTTGCCATTCTTTATGCATTAATTGGTTTATGTATGGCAATTGCTGGAATTGAAACATTGCGTGACAAAACTAATAAAGCAAGAATTGGAACAGCAATTTTCTGGTTCTTTTTAGCAATTATTTTTGCTTTTGGAGATTTGATTCCTGCCGTAGTGTCCGGAGCAATGGTTTTAGTAATCGGAGTTTTAGCTTTGTTTAAGCAAATTCAAGTTGGTAAATTGCCAACCGTAAATCCTCAAACTGCTCAAGAAGGTGCTAAACGTTTAGGAGCAAAGGTATTTTTACCAAGCGTTGTTTTGGCATTAACATCTATTATAATTGCACAATTTACTCCACTTGGTGGTCAGGTGGGAATTGGTATTGGTGCAGTTGTTTCACTAGTCTTAGCCATTATCTTGACTAAAGCGCCAGCAAAGCAAGTTTTCAAGGATTCCCAGAGAATGGTTAGAAGTGTAGGAGCACCTGGCGTTTTACCACAACTATTAGCCATGCTTGGGGTTGTTTTTACAACTTGTGGTGTTGGTAAGTTAACAGCTGATATGATTAGTCATGTTTTCCCAGCTGGGAATCACTTCTTAGGCGTAGCGCTATACTGTATTGCGATGGCCTTATTTACTTATATTATGGGTAATGCTTTTGCTGCTTTTGCGGTAATTACTGCAGCAATTGGAATTCCTTTTGTAATTGCACAAGGTGCTAATCCTGTAGTTGTAGCAGCAATCGGAATGACATCAGGTTATTGTGGAACTTTAGTAACTCCAATGGCTGCTAACTTTAATACTTTACCCGTAGCGCTTTTAGAGATGAAAGATCAGATGGGTGTTATTAAGCAACAAGCTCCGATTGCCGTTATCTTGTTAATTGTTCAAATTGGCTTAATGTACTTTTTAGCATTTTAATTATTGAAAGGATAAAATTATGAAAATTTTAGTAACAGGCTTTGATCCATTTGGTGGAGATAAAATTAATCCTGCAATTGAAGCGGTAAAGAGATTACCAGCTGAAATTAATGGAGCTGAAATTATTAAATTGGAAATTCCGACTGTCTTTAATAAGTCAGCTGAAGTTGTTAAAAAGGCAATTGAAAAAGAAAAGCCAGACTATGTTTTAAATGTTGGACAAGCTGGTGGTCGTTTTGGATTAACTCCTGAACGTGTTGCAATTAATATTAATGATGGACGTATTCCTGATAATGAAGGCTACCAGCCACTAGGCGAACCAATTCACGAAGATGGAGAAACTGCCTACTTTACACAATTGCCAATTAAGGCAGAAGCAAAAGCAATTAGGGATGCAGGATTACCAGCTAGTGTGTCAAATACAGCTGGTACCTATGTATGTAATCACATTATGTATCAAGTTCAGTACATGAGAGATAAGGAATTTCCAAATATTAAGGCTGGCTTTATCCATATTCCTTTCTTACCAGAACAAGTTGTAAATCGTCCTAATACTCCATCAATGGCTCTTGGTGATATTGTTAAGGGATTAACAGCTGCACTTAGTGCAATTGTTGAACGTGATGGTAAAGGCGATATTAAGTCTGTTGAGGGAGCAAATCACTAAAGTATAGGTGGTTTTTATGATTTGGATTTTTCTAGGTTTGTGTTTAATTGGCATTCTTCTATGTGTAATGGTAAAACGAAAGATTGTAAAGCCTGAAGTTCCCTTTATCTATTGCCTATTAGGCACTATAATTTGTAGCTTTATGTGTATGGTGGAATTTAATAATCCAGTTGTAAGCTTTGAGTGGTATGGGTATTTAGTAATTATCTTCATAATTGAAGCATGTTACTTATACCGTTACTTTTAATTAGAATAGTAAAAAACGAGGTCATTATGACCTCGTTTTTCTATCCAAATTGTTTTTAACTTGTTTAAATACATCTAAATATATTTCTGCTTGAATCGGGCAACCTATTTGAACCATCGTATTGATCAAATTTAAAATAGGTTGTTCATTTTTCGTGGTAACATAATTTGCAATCTTATCTAAATAATTAAATGTTAGAGTAAAAAACATCATGTAATGAGGAAGCTCAATTTTTTTGATCTCTTTAATTAATGAAGTAGCATGTTTAATATCATTACTTAGAATTAATTTAATAGTGGCGTCTCCCAGAACACCGAGCATTACCTCTAAGTCATAGGTTGTATTAGCTTCAGTAATTCGGCTAACATCTTTTAAAATTAGTTTAGCAATTCCATATACTTGCTTAGGAGCTAAAAGAAAAATTGAACTCCCGAAAAGTGATAAATAATACTCTGACCAAATTACCACCTTCGAAAAAATATTAGCTAATTTAATTTGATCAATTTCGGGAAGATAATTATGATTTTCTAAAATTACCAGCTGGTTAAATAAAGCTACGGTTGATAAAAGATCAAAAGGATTTTTTGATTGGTGGTATTTATCGAGTTGCTTTTTGGCAACATGTTTAATCAAAGGAATCTCTTCTTTATTCCAGGCCTCAGTTACTTCTTTGTCTGTTTCAGGTTGAGGTGAAAATTTTGACCATCCCATGAATTCATGACTAGTAATGTGAATCCTGTTCAATAACTTCATTGCTGTACTGAACTCAACTTCAATTTGATCATTTTCCCAGCGAGATAATTTTGATTCGGAACAAATACCTTTGCAAGCTTCTTTTTGTGTAATACCTTGTTCTAAACGTAATTCTTTAAATTCATGGCCGTACATTTTTTTACCTCGAAATTCAACTTGCAGATCTGCAAGAGATTTATTTTTAAGTATTATCTCATCATATACTCTTATCAACAAATTTAATTGATGGGAGATAATTAAATGCTATTTAGGTATTCAAATAAATTCAAGTTTATCTTGATGATTGTCTTAGGCTTGATTGCCAGTTTTCAAAATATTATTATGGCCAACATTGTTCAAACTCTGACTAATATTGCTAGCAATAAGAGCTGGGATAAGATTACACAGTTTTTAGTCGTGATTGTAACCGCCTTAACTGTTACATTAGTTGCGAGTTTATCATTTAATCGCTTAAAAACAACTATTATTAAAGAGGTAAATATTTATCTTAGAACTCGTATTTTTGGTGGTATGTTAGAAGAAGACAAAGATAAAAATAATAATAGCTTAGGATTTCTAACTAATGATTTTAAATTGCTAGAAACTAATCGTTTTGATGCGCAGATTGAAATTATTATGCAAAGTTTTTCTTTGATCTTAGCCCTAGGATATGCTCTAGCTGTTAATTGGTTAATTACTCTTTTATTCTTATTTGGTTCTTTTGTTCCGATGTTTGTTTCCAATATTTTTCAAAAACCAATTCAAGAATCTTCTGAAAAGTGGACTAAGGCAAATAGTAGATATGTTAATCAAACAAAGAATTTTTTGGCTGGTGTTGAAACTCTAAAGCTATATGGTGGTCAAAGGCAAGCAGTATTGAAGAATAAGCAAACTGTAGCAAGATTAGAACAAGAATTAAGCAGGATGAATTTATTGAATCTTGATACTAATTCATGGATCAACTTTATTGCACATATCATTACTTTTTTGATGCCATTCTTATTTGGAATATATTTAGTTGTAAAAGGACAAACAACTTTAGGAGCATTGTTTGCTATTGTGCAACTTGCCAATTCTTTTGTAAATCCAATTTTGTACATTTTAGATGATCGAAATAAGCTAGCTACTACTAAAAAAATAGTTAAAAATGTAGGTCAATTTCTAAATAATGAAAAAGATCATAAAGGTAGCAAAACAGTACGTTTGCAGGATTTGAGTATAGAAAATTTAACTTTAAAGAGGGATGGAAAGCAGTTAGCTACTGGGGTTAATATAGAGATTAAATCAGGAGAGAAGATTGCGGTTATTGGACCGTCTGGAGCCGGAAAATCAACCTTGTTACAATTTTTATTATATGGAAAATATGGACAAGCAAAAGAAATTAAACTAGATGGCAAAAAGACAAATGCAGGTAACTTTTCGGGCTTGTTTTCATATGCAAGTCAAGCACCAGTGATTTTTGCTGATAGTTTGTTGTTTAATCTAACTTTAGGAGAAAGTATTTCCTGGGAAAAGGTAGAGAAAATTTGCAATAAGTTAGATTTGAGAAATCTCATTAAAGAAAAAGGACTCGATTATCAATTGGGTGAAGAAGCAGATAAATTGTCTGGTGGACAGCTAGCACGGATTGAATTAGCAAGGGCAATTTTGATGGCTCGTCCTGTTTTATTACTTGACGAGATTAATGCTTCTCTTGATAAAAAAACGTCTGAGCTTATTCATCAGTACTTATTAAATTCAAACCTAACTTTTATTGAAGTGATTCATCATTATGAAAAAGATGATTTAAATAGATACGACAAAATATTAGATTTAGAGGACTATATTTAATGAATTGGAAAAAAATATTTTTAATTATAATTATTACTACCGAAATTTTAGGCGGAGGCATAATAATGTTTAATAGAACAAATAAAAAATAGTAAATTACGCTTATTCTTTTAATAAATTTAATAAGGTAAGTGTAGATATTCCAACAGGAGATATAATTTTTAAAACTAGTAGTAAATATAGTGTTAGTTATTCTGGCTTAGAAAAAATTGCTCCTGACGTTAAAGTAAAGAACGGAAATTTAAAGATTTCATTTTCTAAAGTTGGTGTTCATGTAAATGTGTTTAATCTTAAGCAGTTAAATTCTAAAATTATAATTGAAATGCCAAAAGAAGAGTTGACTGATTTAAATATTGAGAGTGCAAATGGCAATGTCAGTGCTGATTATTTGGCAACTAAGAATGGAGATATTGATTTAGCCAATGGAAATATTTCTATTAAAGAATTAAAGACACGAAAAGGAGTCAGTTTTGATACCGCTAAGGGAAACATTGAGGTTAATAAATGTAATGCAAGTGGATATGATTTAGATACTTCTTTGGGTAAAATTACGGTTGGTGGCAAAAAGCGGGGAGATTCTTTTGAGAATAACAGTAACACTGAAAATGTATTAGAAGCCAATACATCTCTAGGAAGTATTAAAGTAAATTAAATACAAAAAAACGAGGTCATGATGACCTCGTTTTTATTAGTTCTTCTTTACTTCACGCTTAATATAGTAGTTCAAAATAAATGGTGAAAGAACTGTGGTAATAATAATTACCAAAATCAAACTTGAATAAATGTCTTCTGGGAATAAGTGATGAGTAATTCCAATTTGTGCTACAATCAGCGCTACTTCACCACGTGATACCATCCCTGCTCCGACAATATTTCCTTCATTCTTGGTAAAACCAAATAATTCACTTGAATATTTACCAGCCCAGAATTTCGATAATACGGCTAGGATAGTCATAACAATAATGAACCAGATATCTTTGATAAAGCTAGCAAATGTCATGGATAGTCCAATATTTACAAAGAAAACAGGGATAAAAATGGAGTAACCAATTGCACTAACAGAAGATTGGACTTCCTTATATTGTGGAGTTTGTCTAATTGCTAAACCACCAAAGAATGCTCCAACAACAGCACTTAAGCCTACAAAATCTGCTGCCCAGGCCATTGAGAGGGCTAGAACTAGGGAGCCTATAACTACTGCATAATCGACTTCCACTTTTTCAGCTAGTTTCATAAAATGTGGTGCAATGAATTTGAAGACAACCCAAACGGCAACAAAGTATATTACTTCAATAAGTAAATTGAGGAAAAAGTTATTCGTTAAACCACTTTTTCCACCTTCATGACTAAAAGTAGTAAATAAACTTAAAACAATAACTGCTAAGATATCATCAACAACTGCTGCTCCTAAGATAGCAGTACCAGCACGAGTATGGATTTGGTTAGCTTCTTGTAAAACTACAACGGAAATTGAAACACTAGTAGCGGCAAAAACAATTCCGATGAATAGTGCTTCGAGGAACTGCATCCCAAATAAGTAACTGGCTATCCCCGTGAAAAATACAGGTAAAACAACCCCGATGCCAGCGACAGTAAAACTTAATTTAAAATACTTCTTTAATAAGTCTAAATCACTCTCTAAACCAGCTAAAAACATTAATAGAATTACTCCAAACTCTGAAAAGAGGGAGACAATTTCATTTGGCTTAACCCAGCCTAGAATTGCCGGTCCGAGTAAAATTCCTGATAATAATTGTCCAATAACTGCTGGCATATTAAGACGTGAAAATAATTGTCCTAATAACGTTGTAGCCAGCAGAATTAAAATTAATTCTCCTAAAAAGTGCATTTTCTTCCAGCTTTCTATAACTTTGTGACAAAATAAAAAAACTTTCAAGCACTTATTGACCCAAATAAGCAAATCTTGAAAGTTTTTATAAAACCCAACCACTAATAAAAATATTTAACTAAAAATTAGTTTAGCTAAAAATATGGTTAGTTGCAAATCAAGTTATTATTTTTCTAGTCCTGTTTGTTTAGGATTAGTTGGCTTAGTTTTAGCAAGAAGAGCTAATAAAATGGTGATTAAATCAACTACTTCTTGTAAAATTGCTCCCCAAAATGCTGGAATTATACCTGTGAAGGCGATTAATTCAATCAAGATAACAATACAAATAGCCGTAATAATATCAACGTGTGCTACTTTCATTGTGTGCTTAGAGATAGCAACAGCATCATTAACTTTAGAAATGTCGTTAACCATAATAACAGCATCCGCACTTTCACTAGCTGCAGTTGCTCCTTTAGCACCCATAGCGATACCAACATCAGCAGCCATTAAACTTGGTGCATCATTAACACCGTCACCCACCATTGCAACCGGTCTTAAGTCAGGTTTAACATCTCTAATGGCTTGAATCTTTTGAGCTGGAAGTAAGTCTGCATGAACTTCGCTTTCTTTAATTCCAGCTTCTTTGGCAACTTTATCAGCGACAGATCTACGGTCCCCAGTTAACATCATGATTTGCTTTACACCTTGACGACGCAAACGAGCAATTGTTTCTGGTGTATTCTTTCTAATTTGATCTTGGAAAGTAATATATCCAGCGAACTTATTATCAATTGAAACAAAGACAGCAGTTGATTGAACAGTGATTTTTTCTTGATCCGGATCAACATAAGAAAGCTTACCAACTTTAACTAATTTACCGTCTACTTCACCGCTAACTCCTTTAGCAGTAGCTTCTTTTAAGTTGGTAACTGGCTTAATTAAATCCTTATTGGTACTTTTAACTAATGAAGTAGCAATAACATGACTCGATTGTTGTTCAACGCTAGCTGCCAAGCTTTGTAACTCTTCTTTTGAAATAGAACTATTTTCTGGTAAAACAACTTGATCAATAACTAGTTGATTTTCAGTTAAGGTTCCAGTTTTATCAAAAGCAAAAGTTAAGGTACGGGATAACTTTTCAAGAGTGGTACCAGATTTAACAATAATGTGGCTTCTTGACATTGAGCTCATTCCTGAAACCATTGCTACTGGTGCCGCAATTAGCAATGGGCAAGGAGAGGCAACAACCATAACTTGAGCAAAACGTAAAAAGTGTGCTTGCCAGCCAAGAGCTGGATTAGTTACAGCTGAGGTAATCATAGCAGCAATACCAATGATTAAAGAAACAATAGTGAATGGTACAGCGTAGCGATCAGCCATTTTAACAAATTTAGCTGGTTTAGCTTCAGAAGATTTAACCAAAGCAACAATTGACTGATATTCAGAATCTTTAGCAGCCTTAGTAACTTTCATTTCTACAGCTGCATCCCCATTAATTGATCCTGACATTAAATCATCGCCAACTTTTTTATCAACAGGAACTGATTCACCTGTCAAAGAAGATTGGTCAAAACTAGAGTTTCCCTTAATAATTTCTCCATCGACAGGCACCTGACTACCAGGCTTAATTAAAACGATATCGCCAATTTTTAACTCATCAACTTTAACCTCTACAATTTTACCGTCGACTAACTTATCAGCAATTCTTGGAGAATTTTTTAGTAAAGAGCGTAATTCTTTATCAGCTTGACTTGTAGCGTAATCTTCAAGTGATTCACCACCAGTCAACATGATTAAAATCATCCAAGCAGCCCAGTAATCGCCGACAATCATTGTTGAAACAACAGCGATGATTGCCAAGATATCTACGCCCCAACGACCAGATTCAAGGGTTTCAATCATTTCTCGAAGCATGGTAATAGCCATAAAAATTCCGAAGATATCAATTAAGATACCGGAAATTGGCCACCCACCAATCTTAGGTGCTCCACATAGGAAGTCTAAGATTGCTGCAACAACACCAATCCCAAGGATTGTGAAAAATTTCCATTGATTTCTCATTAGCTTTCCCTCCAACTAATTTAATCAATAATACTAAAACATTACTATTATACAACTTAACTTATTGAATTTAAGTTATTGGGTTTTCTTTCTGTAAAGTTTTCTTAGTAATGTTGTATTTTTCCTCAATTGAATGAGTTACATAATTAAAGGCCTTAATCCATTCTCGCCTAGTCAGCAATCCTGAAAAATATTATTGTCATTTACAACTGGAATAAAAGGATTATCAACTAGAAGATGGAGCTGCGTCTCAAGATTAGTGCGGGCAAAGTTAATTGTTTCAAATTTTGTCTGTATTACATCTTTAACTTTTAAGTCCGATAGAGGTTCAATCACAATATTATCAGGCGTCAGCATCGTGTCTGTAATCATCGATAAGCTGATTAAGCCAACTACTTTTTGCTCTTTATCCAAAACTGGAATTTTTGAATATTTCATTTTAGTAAGAACTAAAAAAGCATGGTAGAGTGGGTTTTCGTCTTCCACAAATGCAATCCTAGAAGCAGGAATAATAAATGAACCTGCTTTTTCTGCAATCAAAGACTGAATCACTGGTGAAAACATAATAATCCTTCCTAAGTTAATTGAATTTATTACTTTGTATTCTATTATCATTATATGAAAGTCTCGAAAATAAGCCCACAAAAAAATCCGCGCTGGGAAAGACGCGGATTTCAAAATATATAAGTATAGGATCAGTCAAAGACTGATAAATGTATTCAATCTACTTGGAGGAGTAAGAATGAAAATAAAAAGTTGGATGTTAATGCTAATAGCGATGGGGTTTTGTCTTCCCCGTTGCTATGGTTTATATATTAGAATGAAAATGTGAACAAATTGTGACGTTTTTTATTAAAAAAGTTAAATTTGATTAAGAAGTTGGAAATGAATTATAAACTTGCACCCCAAAGATTATTTTCTAGCTCGTTTAGAGAGAGTAGTTTATTCCATAGTTTTTCTTCTTGCGAAGTAAATGTGATATTATCGGAAAACTTTACAACAGGGGCGTGATTAAAAAAATATTGCAGTTGACCTGTGAAAGCAACACCATTGCTAGATTTAATTGTGTTTAGACTATCTGTAAGGAAGTTAGTAAATTCTGAATGAGGATTTGTATTATTAAGTGAGTTAACTAACTCAGACATTATTGTAATAATTTCATCTTTAGAAACCATCTTTTTCACCTTCTGGATCTTTCGATAAATTTAGAAATGATTTTCTGTAAGATAATCGTCTTATGGAAGCATACTTTATACAATTTTTTTGAAAAATATAAAATTGGTATACCACTAACATTAAAATGTGATCTTAACACGTAAACTTCTTATGCATTAGCTGTATGAATACTAAGATATATTTGGAAAAATAATTGAAATTTATAATTGGTATGATAAAATTTAATTAGATGAAGGCGCTTTCCAAAAAATAAAAATTTTTTTCTAAACTTGGAGGTAAACATCATGAAAAAGGGTAAATTATTCTTAGCAACAGCATTTATTCCTGTTATGACAGGAGCTGCCTTATACTTTAGTAGTAATACGGCTTCTGCTGCTACTCCTGGCTGGTATGATCCTATGCCGTGGGATCTAATGTGGAATGCAGAAAGGGCTACTCGTATGGACCAGCTACACTAAAAAATGGTAAATGTAGAGTTAACTGGGGCGGTGTAGTAAGTAGCACTATTAATAATATGGCTAATAGTGTTGCTACGGGATTTATTAGTGGTGGTAGAGGATGGCCAAGATAGTATGGAATCAGAAGTTAAACAAGCAATTGTATTACTTAAAAACTTAGAATATCAACTAAAACATGAACCATATGGTGATTTGAATACATTCACTAATTTTACTGAACTATATCAAGTCATTGATGAAACATTATTTGATTTACAAAATAAAAAGTATGAGGGAATAACTTTATCTATTCGAGTCGGAAAAACGATGAGTTATATCAATGATGCTCTTGCTTTTAGAGGATTGCGTTTTTCTAAAAAACAATCTGAAGCATGGAATTTATTTTTGCATCCAACGGATAAAAATTTGCAAAAAAACGAAATAATATTTAAATTAATTAATCAATTTGGTGTTTGGTAATTAAATGAGTATCCAAGAATATATCAGCTTACTTGAAGCATTTAAACTAAGTTTAGCTGATAATAAGTCACCTGAGAAAATTCAAGTTATTGAGCAAATAAACAAAACAATTACTAATTTAAAAACAGGAAAATATCATGCAGTTGCTTTGACTTCCGAACTATTTAATGTTGTTAGTCTAGTTGAAAATTCGATGGCACTAAATGAATTTAAGTTAAATGATTTTCAAAGCAAGATCTGGAATCAATTAAGAAATTCAGTTTATGCTAGATATACTCAAGATAAAAATGCATTAGACTTTATCCATTGGGGATAAATGAACAGACAATTAAAAGAGGTATCCAAATGTGAAAGGAACCTCTTTTTTGTTTTTATTGCAAAAGAAAAAACCTATGCTGGGAAGTGCATAGGTTCTTTCAAAGATAGATAATCAGCGTTAAGCTGATCTTGTTATTATTCAATCTACTTGGAGGAGTAAGAATGAAAATAAAAAGTTGGATGTTAATGCTAATAGCAATGGATCATAAGTAATCCACTACTACAATTTATACATTATAGTACAAAACCAAAAGAAATATAAGAGAGATACTCATTTTTTATTTTCGGTAGCAAGGAAAGGATTCAGGTATAATATCGAATTGAGAAAATTATTTATTAGGTAGGGAAAGCTAATGAAGAAATTTTTAAAGATTCTATTTAAGTTGGTTTTAATTCTCGGCATTGCTGCTGGAGTAGCATACGGAGGCTACTATGGGTACCAGCAATATCAAAAACGGGAACAAGCAAAAGCTACTTTTACTTCTAGACCTGATGTAGAAAAGGCAAAAGATGGGACGAGTATTAGTCCTGGACATCATAATTTGGCCTATTTTAAAAAACAATTAAATGAAAAATATCCTGATGTTTATAGTGCAGCTTATGAAACTCCACGTGCAAGTAAGATTGGAAGTAGCGTCGTAATACCAGGCCAAGTTGTAACGCCAAGTTATGATTTTAATAAAAAGAAGATTACTGATGCAGATTCAATGACTCCGCAAGGCCTAACTGTAGCGGGAAAATATTTATTAATTTCGGCTTACGATTCAACTCATAATCATCGCTCGGTCATTTATTGTTTAGATAAAAAAACGGGAAAATATTTAAAGACTATTCAAGTTCCGGAGCACCTCATTTAGGAGGGTTGCTTATGATCCAATTGCTAAAAATATTTGGGTAACGGGTAGTCAAGATGATTCATCGGCACTAATGTCTTTTTCGTTAAAGAAATTGGAAAAGTATAGTTATAATAAGAAAAAGCAACCTATTAAATATGATAATGTAATTTCTTTACCAACAATTGAAAGAGCGTCTTGTGTTACTTATTACGATAATCAATTATTTGTTGGCTTTTTTAATACTGACGGTCAAGGACAAATTGCTAGCTATCCTATTGCTCGTTCAGGAGACTTTAAGGGAACAATTACTAGCGATCAAATTAAGGCAGTAACAGGCCAAGTATCTTGGGCCTTAGGCTCAGGAAGTGCCTCAATGGACCGACAGATTCAAGGAATTGCATTTTATCAGAATTGGATTATTTTAAGTCAATCCTATGGAAGCAAAGATTCTAAGTTGTATTTTTTCTCAATTTCAGCTTTGAATAACTTAGATGAAGGAAATGCGGAAAAAGTTGTTATTATGCCGCCATATCTAGAACAAATTTATGTTCAAAATGGGCAGCTACTGATGTTATTTGAATCAGGATCAAAAGCATATGCGCGTGATCAAATAATGATTGTTGACCGAATTCTATCGGCGAATATAAATGCCTTATTAGGGGGTTAAAAATGATTAAGAAAATATCTTTTTGGGTACGATTAGCAGGTTGGAGTGGTTTGATATCCGGTAGTAGTGTGTTGGTCTTGTATCAATATACACACAATATTATGTTCTTAATAAATTTAATTACAATTATCTTATTTTCAGCATATGCTCTTGCTACTGCTAATGATAAAAGGTGGACAAATACTGATTGGCTTTTACGAGTTATTTTAATAGTGTTGGTATTTGTTTCAATTCTACCGACAATTTTCTTAGGGATAGGTTATTTTATCGAAAGAAAACGTAACCAACATTAGTGAACTATCCATAACTACGGCTATTTTTGGTATAATTACTTCAGTTCATGCTATTTTTCTAAGAAATAGTAAAAATAATAACCTATTTTATAACATTGTTGTAAAATTTAGAAAAAAGATTACGAGGTGTAAGCATGGCAGAAGATAAAGATAAACAAAGCAATACAAAGAAAAAAGAGGTAGGCTTGTTTATTGCTAAAACTCTCTTTTACTTTGCAGTGCTTGTAGTGCTAGTTTACTTGTACTCATATAGTGGCATTGGGGCTGCAAAATTTATTTATAAAGATTTCTAGAACTGAAAGGGTCGCATTAAATGATTAAAGATGTAATCAAGACAATCGATCAAATTGCTACTGAAGATCCACAACGGATCGCTTATGATTATCTTGGCGAAACTAATACTTATGGAGATCTAAAGGCTAGATCAGATGCATATGCAGCTAAGATCAACGAACTAGATCTTCCTGAAAAAGCTCCAGTAATGATTTGGGGTGGTCAAAACTTTGAAATGATTGCTAGTTTTATTGGTGCTGTTAAAGCAGGACATGCTTACATTCCGATTGCTAGTTATTCTAATAGCGAACGTTTATTGATGATTCAAGAAGTTTCTGAAGCTCCTTTGGTAATTGCAATTGATAAACTTCCTATTGAAATGGATAATATCAAAGTTTTAATTCCTGAAGAAGTTTCTGATAATCATCCAGAAATTGATCAAAGTAAGTTTGTAAGTGGGGATGACAATTTTTACATTATCTTTACCTCAGGGACAACAGGTAAGCCTAAGGGTGTACAAATTAGTCATGATAATCTGCTTAGTTTTGTAAATTGGGAGTTAAATGACTTTTCACTTCCAGAACATCCTAGCTTCTTAGCTCAAGCACCATATTCTTTTGACTTATCTGTAATGAGTTTATATCCTGCTTTAACTGCCGGTGGTAAGTTAGTAGTTTTACCTCATGATGTAACTGAAAATATCGGCAGCTTTTCAAAACTTTACCTCAATTAAAATTCAATGTTTGGGTTTCAACTCCATCATTTGTAGAAATGAGTTTCTTAGATCCTACTTTTGATGCTAAGCATCATCCTGAATTAACTCACTTCTTATTCTGTGGTGAAGAATTAAGTCATAAGACAGCTAAAATGCTTAAGATGAAATTCCCAGATAGCCATATCTTTAATACCTATGGCCCTACTGAAACAACTGTTGCTGTTACTCAGGTAGAAATTACTGATGAAATTTTAAATAAGTATGATCGATTGCCAATTGGTGTTTCTAAAGATGACACAAAGATTTCAATTGATACTTCCAAGGGTGAAGAAGATAACCAAGGCGAAGTTGTTATTGAAGGTCCAAGTGTCTCTAAGGGATACTTAAATAATCCAGAAAAGACTGAGGCTGCTTTCTTTAAAGAAAGTGAACATGGAAGTTATCGTACTGGTGACTTAGGATTTTTAGATGGCGACATGCTTTTCTACCGTGGAAGAATTGATTTTCAGGTTAAGTTTAATGGCTATCGAATTGAACTTGAAGAAATTAACTTCTATCTTGCTAAGAATTCATTAGTGCGTTATGGCGTTGTTGCTCCAAAATACAATAAGGATCATAAAGTACAACAACTAGTTGCTGTAGTAGAATTGGCAGACGGTGTACGTGAGAAGTATACTGATGCTGAACTAACTAAGAAATTACGCGAATCATTAAGTCAAGATATAATGCCATATATGCTTCCTCAACGCTTTATCTACCGTGATGAAATACCAATCTCCCAAAACGGTAAGGTAGATATTAAACAAGTAATTAAGGAGGTAAATAACGCGTGATCAATATTCAACCATATAGTAATCCGCGTTACTTTGTTATTCTTTTTATTGCGCTTTTGCCATTAATTATTGGTTTATATCATGGACGGCGCTTTAAAACATACGAAGCTTTCGTTTCCTTACTATTCTTGTTTTTAATGTTTAATGGTAAAGACTGGATACAGGGAGTTCAATTAATTGGATACGTTATTTTCCAATTTATAGTTACTTTTGCTTATCAAAAATATGTTAATTCTGGAAGGAATAAAACCTCTGTCTTTTGTTTAGCAGTTATCCTAGCAATTTTGCCACTAGCGGCAGTAAAGATTGCACCATTAGTGCCAAATAAAACTGCTGATTTGATTGGATTTTTCGGAATTTCCTATTTAACTTTCAAAACAGTGCAAGTTATTATGGAACTTCGCGATAAAACAATTAAGAAGGTTGATCCAATTACTTATGCAAGGTTTTTACTTTTCTTCCCAACTATTTCATCAGGTCCTATTGACCGCTATCGGAGATTTAAGGAAGATTACGATAAGGCTCCTGAGAGAGATAAGTACATTGAAAATTTGAAGTTTGGTACAAGATATATTTTTCAAGGATTCCTATATAAATTCATTATTGGGTATGTATTTGGTACCTTATGGCTTCCTCAATTAGCTAAAGATGCAATTTTTTATGGGCAAGCTAATGGGGGATTACGCCTATCTTGGGCTCTGCTCGGTTATATGTACTGCTACAGTATGTACTTATTCTTTGACTTTGCAGGATATTCTTTATTTGCAGTAGGTACGTCATATTTTATGGGAATTAGAACTCCTATGAACTTTAATAAACCATTTATTTCTCAAAATATTAAAGATTTCTGGAATAGATGGCACATGACTCTATCCTTCTGGTTCCGTGATTTTATCTTTATGCGTTTTACATTCTTTGCAATGAAGCATAAATTGGTGAAAAATAGAATCAGATTATCGCAATTAGCATATTTTGTAGATTTCTTAATTATGGGTTTCTGGCACGGCTTAACGTGGTACTATGTCGTATATGGTATTTACCATGCTTTGGCAATTATCATTAATGATATTTGGTTAAGATTTAAGCGTAAGCACCGCAAGCAAATCCCACATAATAAATTTACAAAGTGGTTTGCGATTTTCTTAACATTTAATGTTGTTTGTTTCAGTTTCCTAATTTTCTCAGGTTTCTTGAGTACATTATGGTTTGGCTGGAAGTAGTTTATTATTTTTGAAAGGATTTTCTTATTATGGATACAAAGCAAGCTGTTTTAGATATTTTAAATGAATTAACTGGTGAAGATTTAAGTGACCAAATGGATGAAAACATTTTTGAAAATGGTTTGTTAGATTCCATGGCAACTGTTCAAATGTTACTTGAATTACAAGACAAGTGTGATGTAACTGCACCAGTATCAGAATTTCACCGTGAAGATTGGGATACTCCAAACAAAATCATTGCAAAGGTAGAAAGCTTAAGAAATGAGTAATAAACGTAAACTGTGGCAGATTTTCGGCCCAGTTCTCTGTGCTTTCATTTTGCTAATAATTTTATTTTTAATTCCATGGCAAAATGGTGAAAAGTCAGATAATGCTCTCTTTAAAGCTTCAGTTTCACAATCTCAAACTGTCTTTAAAGGTCAATCGATTAAGCAAGCTGCTTTTGAGAAAAACTATGTTCCATTTTATGGTTCTAGTGAATTATCAAGAATGGATGCCTTGCACCCAAGTGTCTTAGCTTATAAATATAAAAGAAATTATCGACCTTTCTTACTAGGAGGACCGGGAAGTCAATCCTTAACTCACTTTTTCACTATGCAGGAAACAGTAAATCAGCTTTCTAATAAAAAAGCAGTTTTTATTATTTCTCCACAGTGGTTTACTAAGCAAGGTCAAAATCCAGCAGCTTTTGGGATGTATTTTTCTCAACTTCAAGCAGTTGATTGGATTTTGACTGCTAAGGACAGTGTAGCTACTCGTTATGCTGCTCGACGCTTATTAGATATGCCAGCTGGAACTGCTAGTGAGACAACAAAGTATGCATTAATGACATTAGCTTCAGGACAAAAATTGTCTAAGTATCAAACTTTGTATTTGAAAGCTAGACGTCGAATGTTAGCTAATGAAGATAATTTCTTCTCATCTATTGGGATGACTAATAACATTCCTAAGATTCAAAAAGAAGCAGGTAAATTGCCAGGTACTTATGCATATGATAACTTACGTCAATTTGCTAATGAACAGGGACAACAGGGAACAACAAATAATAAGTTTGGTATTTCTAATGGTTTCTTTGACAAAAAGTTAAACAATAAGCACTTAAAGCACTTAAAGAATTCTCAGAAAGACTTTGATTATACTCAGTCACCAGAATATGCAGACTTTGAATTGGTATTGAATGAACTTGCGCATGAACATGTCAATGTGTTGTTCATTATTCCACCAGTTAATGAAAAGTGGGCTAAGTATACTGGTTTATCTCAGACAATGTATCAAGAATGCGTTGCTAAGATTACCAAGCAGCTTACATCTCAAGGTTTCAATAATATAGCTAACTTATCAAAAGACGGTGGAAAGAAATTCTTCATGGAAGATACTATCCACCTTGGTTGGAATGGATGGTTAAAGGTGGATCAATATGTGAAACCATTTATGGAGGAAAAGAATCATCCAGTCAACTATAAGCTAAATAGTTACTACTTTACTAAGACATGGGGCAACAAAACGAATGTAAAGATGCCTAATGTTAAAAGTAAGGCGGCAGTAGACATAAAAAAAAACTAGCACAAGCAGGTATAACAGGTAATATCCTGGCGATTAAGAATAATAAAGTAATTCTTAATGAGTCTACAGGCTATGCAAATATTAGTAAAAAAGAGCATAATACACCCAAAACAGCTTTTTTTATTAATTCAGTTAATAAGGTTTTTACTGGTGCCCTAGTTATGAAACAAGTTGAGCAGAAAAAGCTAAAACTTAATGACAAATTATCGAAATTTTATCCTCAAGTACCCCATGCTAATCAAATTACGATTGGGCAGCTTCTAACTATGGAAGCCGGATTACAAGGAAAAGATGAATCGAGCTATGGAACGCCAGTCTTTAAAAATAATCAAGCTGGAATTAAATATGATATTAAGCATAATATAGTTTTCGATAAGAAACAGTACAATCAACGCTTTTACTCGTCAATTAACTATATTTTATTATCTGGTGTTTTAGAAAAAGTAACCCATAAATCTTATGAAAGTCTGGTGAAAGAGACCTATATTAAAAAGTTAGGTCTATCTGAAACAGAATTTTATTGGGACATTCCTAAGAATAAGCATATTAAGGTTGCAGTACCGTACACTAAAAATTCTCAGGGATATTTAGTACCACATAGTGTTTCCGTAGATAGAGTACGTGGAGATTTGGGCGCTGGAAGCCTAGTAATGTCAAATAGTGACTTATATCGAGCTACAAGTGCGATTTTAAATGGAGAAATCATAAAACCTTCATCAATACAAACGGTTTATGCTCCAGCTGATCCTGCTAAATATAATGCTGGTTTTTATAATTTCCCTGATTTTCATTCCTCAAATGGTTCAGGCGATGGGTATACAACTTACTATCGTATCTCAAACGATACACGCGATGTATTAGTAGTTCAGTCTAATTATCCAGTTAAAGATTATTTTAAAGTGAGAGAGATATGTAACGACCTCATGGAAAATTTAATAAAATCGCCTTCATAGAGATAGGAAATAATATTTTCTATCTCCTTTTTTATGATTTTGACTTCCTTAAAAGCGGTTGTGCAAGTAGGTCTGCTGTGCTAAGATTTACCTGTACCGTTGTAGCAAGGTGCATTTTCTACGGTAGCGAAAATGTATCTTTTATTTGGTCAGAATAGCGGTACCTAACACTGTGTGAGCCTGATTCCGATGTTGGTGGAATTAGGCTTTTTTTGTAAATTAGAGAAAATAAAAAATCGCTATTCAGCGATTTTTTTCTTGTTATAAGCATTAATGATTGCAAATAGAAGGACAGAAATTAAAACCAAAACAGTGCAAACTACAAATAAGGTCAAATAGGAAAAATTATCAATTACTAAAGCTCCAATTAGCGGTCCTAGAGCTCGACCAGCTGATGTAACTGATTGAACAATTCCTTGGTATTTTCCCTTGTCTTTATTACTAGCACGATCATTAACAAAAGTTGAAACAGCAGGAAATGCTAAAATTTCTCCGCATGTTAGAACGGCCATGGCTAAAACAAAGTTAAAGTAGTGGGTTGCTCCAATTAGTAGTAAGAATGCTAGCCCAAACAGACTAAAACCAATATATAATCGTCCATGAAGATGTGCAGTTAGCCAGTCATCAAAGTAAGTTAATAGCGGTTGAATAAGGACAATTAAAATAGCATTTAGAGTCCAAAGTAAACTATATAACCGAACGCTCATGTGTAAGCCAAGCATGTAGGAGGAAATATTAGAATTCCATTGTTCATAAGCAATCCAAGCAGCTAGAACACAAATTAAGATAGAGAAAATAGCTTTTTTTGCACCGTAAGGAATTTTTTCTTGATGGGCAGCTGTAGTCGTTTTTTTATTTGTAGAGGCATGAGCCTGGTTTAAACCACGATATTCAAAAAAGATTACAATGCTTAAAAAGGCAAACATAATAAAAGCAAGTAAGAAAATATAAGTAATACCAAAAGGTAAAATGAATCCCACCATTAGGGACCCAAATACTAAACCTAAATTTTGAGTGAAATACAAGACATTAAACACATAAGAGGCATTCCGACTTTGAATTAAAGTAGCAATTGAATTTAAGCCAGTTACTACAATACCGTTGCCTAAGCCTAAAGTAATTAACAAAATTGGATAGGCTGGCCAGCCATGAAATAACACTAGCAAGAAAGTGGATAAGGTGGAAATACTGACACCAGTTAAAAGGGTTTGGTAAGGATGCCATTTATCAAATAAAAGGCCTCCAACTGCATTTCCAACCATTGTAAAAGCTGAATTTATGAATAAAACAATCCCAGCTACTGTAAGCGTCTCATGAAGATAATTATGAATATAAATGGTAGTTAGTGGCCAAATAAAACTAACACCAGTATTAATTATTAAAGAACCAGCAAATAACCAGATTAACTTAATTGGATCTAGCGCATGTTTTTTTAGCATGAATTTTCCTCCTTTTTAATTAAGAATAGTTGTATAAAAATAAGCTGACACTTGTCAGCTTATTGTGTAGAATTGCTACCTTTATTTTGCCGGAAGGTATGACTTTATGCAATGAATATTAAGACTCGCCATTGATCCAGCTACTATTGAAAGTACGAAGAACTTCATTAGCTGGAAAGGCATCTTTTCCGGTATGTTTAACTGCTTCATGAACTTGCTTTTGAGTTAAATGATCACATACATAGCTTTTAATTGCTTCATTAATTACTAAGTCCCATTCTTTATCTGAATGATTTAAATAGTAGTTGAGTAGACGGTCAGTTTCATCATTAATCGAAAAACTTCGTTTAGCCATAATTTTTCTCCTTTTTATTTTCCTCATCATTATAGCATGTTCTTTGTCTAATCTGGGTTTAAAGAAGCTTGTCTGATTTAAGCTGTATTTTAATAAAAAAGAATAGGTTTCTTACAATATTTAATTTAAACTAGGAAATAGATTATTAGAGGTAAGGATTAAATTATGGAAAAAATTATTTTTAAAACTATTGTGCGACTTCGTAGATTAGCATTTTTTAGAGTAACTGATCGAACTCTGATGATGCTAATGCCACTTGCTGTTGTAGGAAGTATTTTTCAGTTTTTATGGCAGAGTGTTTTCTCTCCAACGAGTTTAATATCTAATATCTTTTATTTTGATAAGTGGTTACCTGATCAGATTTTTAATGCATCCTGGTATGCCTGTCAGGGCGTTACCAGTGTAATATTTGGCACTTTTGGACTATTTACTGCATATTTTTCAGCACAATATACTGCACGTTTATATCAAAAAGATGCCCAGATGGCTGGTGTTTCAGGAATGCTAGCTTTGCTGTTATGTGCATATCGTTTTAGAGATATTAGAGATTTCCAACTATCGTTTAACTGGCGCTTTTTGAATATTAATAGTTTTTTATTTGCTCTCTTGATCGGTTTTGGGACGGGACTCATTTTTAGATTTCTTGGAACTGACTATCATCATCGCCATGCAGAAAGTGCCCAAGTAATAAAGCAAAGAGCTTTTAATTCATTTCGCCCGATGCTTGCTACTTGGTTAATTGGATTAGTAATTGGAATTTTAGCTAGTTTAGTCCATGTACGAATGATCGCCACAAACTTTTATCAATTTTTCCAAAGTCAAGGACAGAATAATTTAAATCTGGGTATTTTTATTCCCTTATTACTTCTAGCATTGTTGTTAAACTGGTGTGGCATTGGCCAGCCTTTAGTATCTCTTACTGCTGGTGGTGATAGTGCGACTAATGTTGCTAATTTAAACTATGCTTTGACACATGGCTCAAGTTGGAATGTACCTAATCCATATGTGGGAAATTCTTTATATCAATCTTATGGAAAATTTGGTGGTAACGGCCTAACCTTAGTGATATTGATTGGCATTTTAATTTTTATTAAGAAAAATGATATTGCTAGAGTTGCCCGTTGGAGTTTTATTCCAACTCTATTTGGCTCTAATCAGGGGGCTTTAATTGGTATTCCTATTATCCTTAACCCATTATTCTTACTGCCTTATGTATTTTTACCAGTTGTAAATATGCTTTTAGCTGCAAGTATGATTGCAATACATTTAATTCCGGCTTCAGCCTACAATGTATTATCTGGAACTCCGGGACCTTTGTATGCCTTTATTGCTACAAATGGAAACTGGCAAGCGCTAATTTTCTCAATGCTGCTGTTTGCATTCGATATTTTGTTATATCTTCCAATTGTGAAGATGGCCAAGGATGTTCAAGACGAAATTGATTTGTTAAATGATGAGGAGGCTGGCTATGAATATGTTAAATAAAGATAGGATATCGAAAAATCGTTTGCTTTTGCTAGGTACCTTCATCTTTTTAATCGTTTTATCTATTCCAACCTTTTTTTGGATCAAAAATGCTAACCATGATTTAGCTGAAAGACGAAAATCACAAATGTCTCCTGTAATTATGATTCCAGGATCAAGCGCAACAACTGAGCGTTTTAATGAATTGGTTAATCTGCTAAATAAAGATACTCTGAAAAAGCATAGTCTATTAAAAATTCAAGTGAAGAAAGATGGTACATTGAAGTATAGCGGTAAAATTAATCGTAATGATAATGAACCGTTTATTGTAGTAGGATTTGAAAATAATCATGATGGTTACGCCAATATTAAGAAACAAGCAGGCTGGTTTGATGAAGCTTTTGCTCAGCTCAGTCAGCAGTATAAATTTAATAATTTTAAAGCGTTTGGACATTCAAATGGAGGCCTAATTTGGACGTATTGGCTTGAGAACTATTATGCGGATTATAGTGATGAAATCACGATAAAGAAATTAATGACTCTTGGAACTCCGTACAATTTTAATGAAAGTAATATCGATCATAAGACTGAGATGTTGAATGATTTTATTAAAAATCGAAAGAAAATACCTAAAAATTTAGATGTATATTCAGTATCAGGCGGCGAGAATTATGAGTCTGATGGACTTGTGCCTGAAAGTAGTGTGGCAGCAGGAAAGTATATTTTTCAAAATCAAGTAAAGCATTATACAACAATGACTGTTACTGGATCCGATGCACAACATTCTTCTCTTCCTCAAAATAAACAAGTAGTTCAGCTAATTAAGCAATACTTGCTTGAAAACAATAGTGGAAATAATATTCCTGTTAATGGACAAAAACCAGAGGAAAATAACAAGAAGAAAAAGAAGATAAATGATTAAATTATTTAAAAAATTAATAGAAATAAATAATTTTAAAGCTATCTCATGATGTTAATTCACAAATATTTTTAGCCATAATCGCTCTATATAGCACTTTTGGCCCACTTTATTCACAAATTAAAATAAACTGTGGAAAAAATATTGTATAATATTTTGCTTTCTGTGGATAACCTGCTATAATAAGAAATGTGAGTAGTTAGCACTTATAACTTATGAGTGCTAAAATTTTTGAGAATATGAGGAGTGTGTAAAGCATGGCATACTTTGACAATGGAAACTACAATTTTGATGATTTATTTAATGAATTAAACAGAGATTTTTTCAATGATGGAAGAATGAGCAGTGGCCAACAACCAATGAGATATAGTGCTGGTCAAGCACCTCAACAAGGCGCTCAAAATGGCCAACAAAAGGAAAAGCCAATTGGTGTTGATTTAACTGAACAAGCTAAGAAGGGTAAATATGATCCTGTCATTGGACGTACCGCTGTTATTGATCAAGTTATTGAAATTTTGAGTAGACGTAAAAAGAACAATCCTGTTTTGACTGGTCCTGCTGGTGTTGGTAAAACCTCAGTAGTTGAAGGATTAGCTCAAAGAATTGTTGATGGAGACGTTCCTGAAAAACTAAAGAATGCTCATATTATTGAGTTAAATATTAATGAATTAGTTGCAGGTACTTCTCTTCGTGGTAGTTTTGAAGAAAAACTAAAGAAGATTATCGATAAGGCTAAGGGTGACAAGAATGTTATTCTCTTTATCGATGAATTACATAATATTGTTGGTGCAGGTTCTACTGATTCAGAAAATAATTCTGGGGATGCTGCTAATATCTTAAAGCCAGCATTAGCTAGCGGTGAAATTCGTGTTATTGGTGCAACTACTACTAGTGAATATCAACAAATCGAAAAAGACCCTGCTTTAGCTCGAAGATTCCAACCAGTTCAAGTTCCAGAACCAACTATCAAGGATGCTATTCAAATTTTGAAGGGATTAGCTCCAAGATATGAAAAATACCACAATGTTAAATACGATCCAGAAGCTTTGAAGCTTGCTGCAGAACTTTCAAATCGTTACATTAATGATCGTCACTTACCAGATAAGGCCATTGACTTAATGGACGAAGCTGGTGCTAAGAAGTCCTTAGGTATGGATCAAAAAGATGAAACTTCAATTAAGAACAAGATTCATGCCTTAGAAGGTAAAAAGGCAGAAGCAGCTAAGAAGGAAAAATATGATGAAGCTGCTAAGATTAAGAAAGAGATTGAAGACCTTAAGAAAGATCTTAAGAATGCCGGCAAAGCTAGTGAACTTAAAGTTACACCAGAAGATATGTATGCTTTAATTCAAACTAAGACTGGTATTCCAATGAGTGAAATTAATGCAAATGAAGCTCAAAAGAATGCTAACTTAGCTTCTGACTTGAAGAAAGTTGTTATTGACCAAGACAAGGCCATTGACATCATTACTGATGCAATTGCACGTAAGCAAGTATTTAAGGATTCTAACCGTCCAACTGGTTCATTCTTGCTTACTGGTCCTACTGGTGTTGGTAAGACTGAATTAGCTAAGCAATTAGCAATTAAGTTATTTGGTAAGGCAGATGCATTGGTACGTTTGGATATGTCAGAATATCAAGACCAAATGGCTGTTAATAAGTTGATCGGTTCAGCACCTGGTTATGTTGGCTATGGCGAAGGTGGTCAATTAACTGAAAAGATTCGTCACCAACCATATTCATTGATTTTGCTTGATGAAATTGAAAAAGCAAATCCTCAAGTCTTTAATGCTTTACTTCAAATCATGGATGATGGTCGCTTAACTGATGCACAAGGTAGAACAATTTCCTTCAAAGATACAATCATTATCATGACTTCAAACGCTGGATACTCTGACAAGTTACTTAAGGGTGACGATCAAGATGCTTTACGTAAAGCTCTTGAAGTTTACTTCAGACCAGAATTCTTAAACCGTCTTGACGCAATTGTTCCATTTAATTCTTTAACTAGTGAAGATATGCTCAAGATCTTAGACCTTTACTTAGTAAAGATGGAGAAGTCTCTTGCTAAGAGAAACATTAAGCTTCATGTTACTGATGATGCTAAGAAGTACTTGGCTAAGAAGGGTTATGACAAGGAATTTGGTGCTCGTCCATTGAGAAGAGTTGTTGAACAAGATCTTGAAACCCCAGCAGCTAAGTTGATTGTTTCTAAGCCAGATACTAAGGAAGTTAAATTCACTATTGATGATAAGCATTTGTACTTAAATGGTGAAATTCTTGAAGATGTATTGTTTGACAAGGAAACTCGTGAACAAGAAAAGAAAGACATCAAGGAAGCTGAAAAAGCTGATAAAAAAGAAGAAAAATAGTTAGCAATATTTTGAAAAAAGACTACGAATTAAATTCGTAGTCTTTTTTTAATTAATTTTAATTATAGGGTAGAAATAGCTATAAAATCAGGTATAATAATTAAAAATAAATTAAGGAGAGTTGGAATGAAAAACTTCTTTAAGAAAGTTCCAGTAAATACTTTTTTAAAAGCAGATTCTCGCTTAACTAGACATTTAAATGCTCGTGATTTAGTTGCGTTGGGAATCGGGGCAGTTATTGGAACAGGAATTTTTATTTTGCCTGGTCATGAAGCGGCACAGCATGCTGGTCCAGCAGTTGCTATTTCTTTTTTATTAGCAGCAATTGTTTCTGGTATGGTGGGAATGGCTTATGCTGAATTTTCTTCTGCAATGCCAGTAGCTGGCTCCGCCTATTCTTTTGGTTCAGTAATCTATGGAGAAGTAGTAGGGTGGATAATTGGATGGGGATTATTATTAGAATATTTTTTAGCTGTTTCTGCTGAAGCGACTGGTTTTGCTTCATATTTTAATAATAATATTTTAGCGCCAATTGGAATTCATTTGCCTAAAGCACTTGAAGCTGGACCAATGGAAGGTGGAGTAATAAATATTTCTGCTGTTTTAATTGTGTTAATCGTTGCTTTGATTTTATATCAAGGTGCTAACTTATCTAAACGTGTGGAAAATATAGCAGTAATTATCAAAGTCGCAATTATTATTTTGTTTATTATGATTGGGATGTTCTATATTAAGGCTGACAACTATGTACCATTTTATCCTAAGAAATTCCAAACACCACCATTAGGGATTGGGGGAATATCTACAGCTGCAGCCACTGTATTCTTTGCATTTATTGGTTTTGATGCTTTAGCAGCAAACAGTGCTGAAACAAAGGATCCTGAAAAAACGTTGTTAAAGGAATCATGGGGACAGTGATTATTGCTGTTCTACTATATGTAAGTTTTTCTCTAGTTTTAACTGGAATGGTTAATTACAAACAATTAAATGTTGATGATCCAGCAGCTTATGCACTAAAAGTAGTTGGCTTAACTGCGTGGAATAAATTGATTACCATTGGAGCATTAGTCGGAATCTTTACGGCAATGATTACTATGTTGCTAGGTGGATCAAGATTACTGTATGCTTTAGGAAGAGATGGACTCCTACCTGATTCCATGGGAAGTGTGCATGCCAAAAAGATGATCCCAGATCATGCGGTAATTGTTTCTACGATAGTAGCTGCTGTTTTCGCTGGCTTGGTTCCCTTAATGGAATTAGCTTCTTTAATTAATGCAGGTACGTTAATCGCATTTGCTTTAATTTCATTTGGAATTATTCCTCTGCGGCATCGAAAGGATATTGTGAATGATGGATTTAAGATGCCATTTTATCCGGTACTGCCTGTAATTGCTGGACTATTAAGTGTATATTTCATTTGGATGTTACCAAATACGACAAAAATTATGGTGGGAATCTGGTTAGTTGTGGGAATCATTGTGTACGCAACATACGGTATAAAACATTCTAAATTACAGAATTAATCAAAAAGGTCTCAAATTGAGACCTTTTTTAGCACTCTAAAAAAATATTGCTAATTTTTTACAAAAAAGGGTTGACGAAAAGTGAAAAAGCCTGTAAAGTAATACATGCTGTTTGGGGCAAGCAAAAAGAGCGAATAAAAAAGTTCAAAAAAAGCTTGTCAAAGCGAGCAAAAGATGATAATATTATAAAGCTGTCATTTGAGAGAGATGAGAAAATTAAAAAAGTTCTTGTCAAAGCTTAAAAGACATGATATAATATAAAAGTTGTCACATGACAACGGTAGTACCTTGAAAACTGAACAAAGTTTCGCTGAAAGTGTGCGGGATATAAAAATCCCAAACAAAAGCGAAGTCAATTCGCAAGCAATAAATTTGAGATAACTCAAAGAAAGTTTTAGAGCTAAACGATAAAAAGCTCATTTTCAAAAGGAAAATGAGAGTTTGATCCTGGCTCAGGACGAACGCTGGCGGCGTGCCTAATACATGCAAGTCGAGCGAGCTTGCCTAGATGATTTTAGTGCTTGCACTAAATGAAACTAGATACAAGCGAGCGGCGGACGGGTGAGTAACACGTGGGTAACCTGCCCAAGAGACTGGGATAACACCTGGAAACAGATGCTAATACCGGATAACAACACTAGACGCATGTCTAGAGTTTGAAAGATGGTTCTGCTATCACTCTTGGATGGACCTGCGGTGCATTAGCTAGTTGGTAAGGTAACGGCTTACCAAGGCAATGATGCATAGCCGAGTTGAGAGACTGATCGGCCACATTGGGACTGAGACACGGCCCAAACTCCTACGGGAGGCAGCAGTAGGGAATCTTCCACAATGGACGAAAGTCTGATGGAGCAACGCCGCGTGAGTGAAGAAGGGTTTCGGCTCGTAAAGCTCTGTTGGTAGTGAAGAAAGATAGAGGTAGTAACTGGCCTTTATTTGACGGTAATTACTTAGAAAGTCACGGCTAACTACGTGCCAGCAGCCGCGGTAATACGTAGGTGGCAAGCGTTGTCCGGATTTATTGGGCGTAAAGCGAGTGCAGGCGGTTCAATAAGTCTGATGTGAAAGCCTTCGGCTCAACCGGAGAATTGCATCAGAAACTGTTGAACTTGAGTGCAGAAGAGGAGAGTGGAACTCCATGTGTAGCGGTGGAATGCGTAGATATATGGAAGAACACCAGTGGCGAAGGCGGCTCTCTGGTCTGCAACTGACGCTGAGGCTCGAAAGCATGGGTAGCGAACAGGATTAGATACCCTGGTAGTCCATGCCGTAAACGATGAGTGCTAAGTGTTGGGAGGTTTCCGCCTCTCAGTGCTGCAGCTAACGCATTAAGCACTCCGCCTGGGGAGTACGACCGCAAGGTTGAAACTCAAAGGAATTGACGGGGCCCGCACAAGCGGTGGAGCATGTGGTTTAATTCGAAGCAACGCGAAGAACCTTACCAGGTCTTGACATCCAGTGCAAACCTAAGAGATTAGGTGTTCCCTTCGGGGACGCTGAGACAGGTGGTGCATGGCTGTCGTCAGCTCGTGTCGTGAGATGTTGGGTTAAGTCCCGCAACGAGCGCAACCCTTGTCATTAGTTGCCATCATTAAGTTGGGCACTCTAATGAGACTGCCGGTGACAAACCGGAGGAAGGTGGGGATGACGTCAAGTCATCATGCCCCTTATGACCTGGGCTACACACGTGCTACAATGGACGGTACAACGAGAAGCGAACCTGCGAAGGCAAGCGGATCTCTTAAAGCCGTTCTCAGTTCGGACTGTAGGCTGCAACTCGCCTACACGAAGCTGGAATCGCTAGTAATCGCGGATCAGCACGCCGCGGTGAATACGTTCCCGGGCCTTGTACACACCGCCCGTCACACCATGAGAGTCTGTAACACCCAAAGCCGGTGGGATAACCTTTATAGGAGTCAGCCGTCTAAGGTAGGACAGATGATTAGGGTGAAGTCGTAACAAGGTAGCCGTAGGAGAACCTGCGGCTGGATCACCTCCTTTCTAAGGAAGGCGAAAGATGATGGAGAGTGCGAGAGCACTAAGAGAAGTCATCGAGAAAGCCAAGCGGAAGCACACTGAGAAACTTTGTTTAGTTTTGAGGGTATTACCTCAAACAACTTGAATAACAAGCCAAGCATAATCGGGCCTATAGCTCAGCTGGTTAGAGCGCACGCCTGATAAGCGTGAGGTCGATGGTTCAAGTCCATTTAGGCCCATTCAAAGCAAAAAAAGCTTTGATAAAAGGCAATGATGGGGGCTTAGCTCAGATGGGAGAGCGCCTGCTTTGCACGCAGGAGGTCATCGGTTCGATCCCGTTAGCCTCCATTGAGACATAAAGTCTCAAGGGTTAGTACATTGAAAACTGAATATAATCAAAAGCAAAAAACCGAGACAATCGAAAAAACAGATTGAAGAGCGACCGAGAAGAGAGAGAAACTCAACTTGAAATAGGTCAAGTAGAAAAGGGCGCATGGTGAATGCCTTGGCACTAGAAGCCGATGAAGGACGTGACGAACCACGAAAGGCTTCGGGGAGCAGTAAGTAAGCAATGATCCGGAGATATCCGAATGGGGGAACCCAATACCGCGAGGTATTATCATTAACTGTTAAGGTTAATGAAGGAAGACGCAGTGAACTGAAACATCTAAGTAGCTGCAGGAAGAGAAAGAAAAATCGATTTCCCAAGTAGCGGCGAGCGAACAGGAAAGAGCCCAAACCAGCTGGCTTGCCAGTTGGGGTTGTAGGACTGCGATATAGTACTTGAAGTGATAGCAGAATTATCTGGAAAGATAAGCCAGAGAGGGTGAGAGCCCCGTACGCGAAATTGCGGAGAGACTTAGCAGGATCCTGAGTAGGTCGGGACACGAGGAATCCCGATTGAAACCGCGAGGACCATCTCGCAAGGCTAAATACTAACTAGTGACCGATAGTGAACCAGTACCGTGAGGGAAAGGTGAAAAGAACCCCGGAAGGGGAGTGAAAGAGAACCTGAAACCGTGTGCCTACAAGTAGTCAGAGCACATTAAAGTGTAATGGCGTGCCTTTTGTAGAATGAACCGGCGAGTTACGTTATGGTGCAAGGTTAAGTCAGAAAAGACGGAGCCGGAGCGAAAGCGAGTCTGAATAGGGCGAAAGAGTATCATGACGTAGACCCGAAACCAAGTGACCTACCCATGACCAGGTTGAAGGCGTGGTAAAACACGCTGGAGGACCGAACCCACGTGAGTTAAAAATCGCGGGGATGAGTTGTGGGTAGCGGTGAAATTCCAAACGAACTTGGAGATAGCTGGTTCTCTCCGAAATAGCTTTAGGGCTAGCCTCGTGTGAATGATAATGGAGGTAGAGCGCTGTTTGGACTAGGGGCCCGTCAGGGGTTACTGAATCCAGATAAACTCCGAATGCCAGATATCAATGCACGGGAGTCAGACTGCGAGTGATAAGATCCGTAGTCGAAAGGGAAACAGCCCAGATCACCAGTTAAGGTCCCCAAATCTATGCTAAGTGGAAAAGGATGTGGAGTTGCGTAGACAACTAGGATGTTGGCTTAGAAGCAGCCACCATTTAAAGAGTGCGTAATAGCTCACTAGTCGAGTGACGCTGCGCCGAAAATGTACCGGGGCTAAGCATAGTACCGAAACTGTGGATGCATATATTATATGCGTGGTAGGAGAGCGTTCTAAGTGCGGCGAAGTTAGATCGAGAGGACTAATGGAGCGCTTAGAAGTGAGAATGCCGGTATGAGTAGCGAAAGATAGGTGAGAATCCTATCCGCCGAAAGACTAAGGTTTCCTGGGGCAGGCTCGTCCGCCCAGGGTAAGTCGGGACCTAAGGTAAGGCCGAGAGGCGTAGCCGATGGACAACAGGTAGAAATTCCTGTACTGAAATTGTTCGATATGAGCAAAGGAGGGACGCAGGAGGCTAATGACGCATGTTGCTGGAAATACATGTGCAAGCAGTAAGAAAAAAGATGAGTCAAATGCTTGTCTTTAGATTTCAAGCTGTGATGCGGAGCGAAATAAAAGTAGCGAAGGTCATGATGTCACACTGCCAAGAAAAGCTTCTAGCCAGAACAATTTTACCCGTACCGCAAACCGACACAGGTAGTCGAGTGGAGAACACTCAGGTGAGCGAGAGAACTCTCGTTAAGGAACTCGGCAAAATGACCCCGTAACTTCGGGAGAAGGGGTGCTGATAGTAAAATATCAGCCGCAGTGAATAGGCCCAAACAACTGTTTATCAAAAACACAGGTATCTGCAAAATCGTAAGATGACGTATAGGTGCTGACACCTGCCCGGTGCTGGAAGGTTAAGAGGAGAGCTTAGCGCAAGCGAAGGTTTGAATTGAAGCCCCAGTAAACGGCGGCCGTAACTATAACGGTCCTAAGGTAGCGAAATTCCTTGTCGGGTAAGTTCCGACCTGCACGAAAGGTGTAATGATTTGGGCACTGTCTCAACGAGAGACTCGGTGAAATTATAATACCCGTGAAGATGCGGGTTACCCGCGACAGGACGGAAAGACCCCATGGAGCTTTACTGTAGCTTGATATTGAGTATTTGTTAAACATGTACAGGATAGGTAGGAGCCAGAGAAAGTAGGACGCTAGTCTTACCGGAGGCAATGTTGGGATACTACCCTTGTTTGATGGATCCTCTAACTCACAGAGCTGAGCGTTCTGGAGGACAGTGTCAGGTGGGCAGTTTGACTGGGGCGGTCGCCTCCTAAAGTGTAACGGAGGCGCCCAAAGGTTCCCTCAGAATGGTTGGAAATCATTCGCAGAGTGTAAAGGTATAAGGGAGCTTGACTGCGAGAGCTACAACTCGAGCAGGGACGAAAGTCGGGCTTAGTGATCTGGTGGTACTGCATGGAAAGGCCATCACTCAACGGATAAAAGCTACCCTGGGGATAACAGGCTTATCTCCCCCAAGAGTTCACATCGACGGGGAGGTTTGGCACCTCGATGTCGGCTCGTCGCATCCTGGGGCTGAAGTCGGTCCCAAGGGTTGGGCTGTTCGCCCATTAAAGCGGCACGCGAGCTGGGTTCAGAACGTCGTGAGACAGTTCGGTCCCTATCCGTCGTGGGCGTAGGAAATTTGAGAGGAGCTGTCCTTAGTACGAGAGGACCGGGATGGACATACCGCTGGTGTACCAGTTGTCTTGCCAAAGGCATCGCTGGGTAGCTATGTATGGAAGGGATAAGCGCTGAAAGCATCTAAGTGCGAAGCCCCCCTCAAGATGAGATTTCCGATGCGAAAGCAGTAAGACACCTTAAAGACGATGAGGTAGATAGGCTAGGAGTGGAAGCATAGCGATATGTGGAGCGGACTAGTACTAATCAGTCGAGCACTTGACCAAAGCTCAAAGGTTTAAAGGCTAGAGATTATATTCAGTTTTGAGTGTAAAAGCTCAGAAAGAGTACGGTGGCGATGGCAAGAAGGATACACCTGTTCCCATGCCGAACACAGAAGTTAAGCTTCTTAACGCCGAGAGTAGTTGGTGGGAAACTGCCTGCGAGGGTAGGCAGTCGCCGTGCTCTTTTTTAATATTCCGGCTTAGCTCAGTTGGTAGAGCACCTGACTGTTAATCAGGTTGTCGTCAGTTCGAGTCTGACAGCCGGAGCCAATGGAGTCAACTAGGCTCCTATTTTTATCAAAAAAATGATAAAAAAAGCTTGCCAAAGCGAGCAAAAGATGATAATATTATAAAGCTGTCATTTGAGAGAGATGAGAAAATTAAAAAAGTTCTTGTCAAAGCTTAAAAGACATGATATAATATAAAAGTTGTCACATGACAACGGTAGTACCTTGAAAACTGAACAAAGTTTCGCTGAAAGTGTGCGGGATATAAAAATCCCAAACAAAAGCGAAGTCAATTCGCAAGCAATAAATTTGAGATAACTCAAAGAAAGTTTTAGAGCTAAACGATAAAAAGCTCATTTTCAAAAGGAAAATGAGAGTTTGATCCTGGCTCAGGACGAACGCTGGCGGCGTGCCTAATACATGCAAGTCGAGCGAGCTTGCCTAGATGATTTTAGTGCTTGCACTAAATGAAACTAGATACAAGCGAGCGGCGGACGGGTGAGTAACACGTGGGTAACCTGCCCAAGAGACTGGGATAACACCTGGAAACAGATGCTAATACCGGATAACAACACTAGACGCATGTCTAGAGTTTGAAAGATGGTTCTGCTATCACTCTTGGATGGACCTGCGGTGCATTAGCTAGTTGGTAAGGTAACGGCTTACCAAGGCAATGATGCATAGCCGAGTTGAGAGACTGATCGGCCACATTGGGACTGAGACACGGCCCAAACTCCTACGGGAGGCAGCAGTAGGGAATCTTCCACAATGGACGAAAGTCTGATGGAGCAACGCCGCGTGAGTGAAGAAGGGTTTCGGCTCGTAAAGCTCTGTTGGTAGTGAAGAAAGATAGAGGTAGTAACTGGCCTTTATTTGACGGTAATTACTTAGAAAGTCACGGCTAACTACGTGCCAGCAGCCGCGGTAATACGTAGGTGGCAAGCGTTGTCCGGATTTATTGGGCGTAAAGCGAGTGCAGGCGGTTCAATAAGTCTGATGTGAAAGCCTTCGGCTCAACCGGAGAATTGCATCAGAAACTGTTGAACTTGAGTGCAGAAGAGGAGAGTGGAACTCCATGTGTAGCGGTGGAATGCGTAGATATATGGAAGAACACCAGTGGCGAAGGCGGCTCTCTGGTCTGCAACTGACGCTGAGGCTCGAAAGCATGGGTAGCGAACAGGATTAGATACCCTGGTAGTCCATGCCGTAAACGATGAGTGCTAAGTGTTGGGAGGTTTCCGCCTCTCAGTGCTGCAGCTAACGCATTAAGCACTCCGCCTGGGGAGTACGACCGCAAGGTTGAAACTCAAAGGAATTGACGGGGGCCCGCACAAGCGGTGGAGCATGTGGTTTAATTCGAAGCAACGCGAAGAACCTTACCAGGTCTTGACATCCAGTGCAAACCTAAGAGATTAGGTGTTCCCTTCGGGGACGCTGAGACAGGTGGTGCATGGCTGTCGTCAGCTCGTGTCGTGAGATGTTGGGTTAAGTCCCGCAACGAGCGCAACCCTTGTCATTAGTTGCCATCATTAAGTTGGGCACTCTAATGAGACTGCCGGTGACAAACCGGAGGAAGGTGGGGATGACGTCAAGTCATCATGCCCCTTATGACCTGGGCTACACACGTGCTACAATGGACGGTACAACGAGAAGCGAACCTGCGAAGGCAAGCGGATCTCTTAAAGCCGTTCTCAGTTCGGACTGTAGGCTGCAACTCGCCTACACGAAGCTGGAATCGCTAGTAATCGCGGATCAGCACGCCGCGGTGAATACGTTCCCGGGCCTTGTACACACCGCCCGTCACACCATGAGAGTCTGTAACACCCAAAGCCGGTGGGATAACCTTTATAGGAGTCAGCCGTCTAAGGTAGGACAGATGATTAGGGTGAAGTCGTAACAAGGTAGCCGTAGGAGAACCTGCGGCTGGATCACCTCCTTTCTAAGGAAGGCGAAAGATGATGGAGAGTGCGAGAGCACTAAGAGAAGTCATCGAGAAAGCCAAGCGGAAGCACACTGAGAAACTTTGTTTAGTTTTGAGGGTATTACCTCAAACAACTTGAATAACAAGCCAAGCATAATCGGGCCTATAGCTCAGCTGGTTAGAGCGCACGCCTGATAAGCGTGAGGTCGATGGTTCAAGTCCATTTAGGCCCATTCAAAGCAAAAAAAGCTTTGATAAAAGGCAATGATGGGGGCTTAGCTCAGATGGGAGAGCGCCTGCTTTGCACGCAGGAGGTCATCGGTTCGATCCCGTTAGCCTCCATTGAGACATAAAGTCTCAAGGGTTAGTACATTGAAAACTGAATATAATCAAAAGCAAAAAACCGAGACAATCGAAAAAACAGATTGAAGAGCGACCGAGAAGAGAGAGAAACTCAACTTGAAATAGGTCAAGTAGAAAAGGGCGCATGGTGAATGCCTTGGCACTAGAAGCCGATGAAGGACGTGACGAACCACGAAAGGCTTCGGGGAGCAGTAAGTAAGCAATGATCCGGAGATATCCGAATGGGGGAACCCAATACCGCGAGGTATTATCATTAACTGTTAAGGTTAATGAAGGAAGACGCAGTGAACTGAAACATCTAAGTAGCTGCAGGAAGAGAAAGAAAAATCGATTTCCCAAGTAGCGGCGAGCGAACAGGAAAGAGCCCAAACCAGCTGGCTTGCCAGTTGGGGTTGTAGGACTGCGATATAGTACTTGAAGTGATAGCAGAATTATCTGGAAAGATAAGCCAGAGAGGGTGAGAGCCCCGTACGCGAAATTGCGGAGAGACTTAGCAGGATCCTGAGTAGGTCGGGACACGAGGAATCCCGATTGAAACCGCGAGGACCATCTCGCAAGGCTAAATACTAACTAGTGACCGATAGTGAACCAGTACCGTGAGGGAAAGGTGAAAAGAACCCCGGAAGGGGAGTGAAAGAGAACCTGAAACCGTGTGCCTACAAGTAGTCAGAGCACATTAAAGTGTAATGGCGTGCCTTTTGTAGAATGAACCGGCGAGTTACGTTATGGTGCAAGGTTAAGTCAGAAAAGACGGAGCCGGAGCGAAAGCGAGTCTGAATAGGGCGAAAGAGTATCATGACGTAGACCCGAAACCAAGTGACCTACCCATGACCAGGTTGAAGGCGTGGTAAAACACGCTGGAGGACCGAACCCACGTGAGTTAAAAATCGCGGGGATGAGTTGTGGGTAGCGGTGAAATTCCAAACGAACTTGGAGATAGCTGGTTCTCTCCGAAATAGCTTTAGGGCTAGCCTCGTGTGAATGATAATGGAGGTAGAGCGCTGTTTGGACTAGGGGCCCGTCAGGGGTTACTGAATCCAGATAAACTCCGAATGCCAGATATCAATGCACGGGAGTCAGACTGCGAGTGATAAGATCCGTAGTCGAAAGGGAAACAGCCCAGATCACCAGTTAAGGTCCCCAAATCTATGCTAAGTGGAAAAGGATGTGGAGTTGCGTAGACAACTAGGATGTTGGCTTAGAAGCAGCCACCATTTAAAGAGTGCGTAATAGCTCACTAGTCGAGTGACGCTGCGCCGAAAATGTACCGGGGCTAAGCATAGTACCGAAACTGTGGATGCATATATTATATGCGTGGTAGGAGAGCGTTCTAAGTGCGGCGAAGTTAGATCGAGAGGACTAATGGAGCGCTTAGAAGTGAGAATGCCGGTATGAGTAGCGAAAGATAGGTGAGAATCCTATCCGCCGAAAGACTAAGGTTTCCTGGGGCAGGCTCGTCCGCCCAGGGTAAGTCGGGACCTAAGGTAAGGCCGAGAGGCGTAGCCGATGGACAACAGGTAGAAATTCCTGTACTGAAATTGTTCGATATGAGCAAAGGAGGGACGCAGGAGGCTAATGACGCATGTTGCTGGAAATACATGTGCAAGCAGTAAGAAAAAAGATGAGTCAAATGCTTGTCTTTAGATTTCAAGCTGTGATGCGGAGCGAAATAAAAGTAGCGAAGGTCATGATGTCACACTGCCAAGAAAAGCTTCTAGCCAGAACAATTTTACCCGTACCGCAAACCGACACAGGTAGTCGAGTGGAGAACACTCAGGTGAGCGAGAGAACTCTCGTTAAGGAACTCGGCAAAATGACCCCGTAACTTCGGGAGAAGGGGTGCTGATAGTAAAATATCAGCCGCAGTGAATAGGCCCAAACAACTGTTTATCAAAAACACAGGTATCTGCAAAATCGTAAGATGACGTATAGGTGCTGACACCTGCCCGGTGCTGGAAGGTTAAGAGGAGAGCTTAGCGCAAGCGAAGGTTTGAATTGAAGCCCCAGTAAACGGCGGCCGTAACTATAACGGTCCTAAGGTAGCGAAATTCCTTGTCGGGTAAGTTCCGACCTGCACGAAAGGTGTAATGATTTGGGCACTGTCTCAACGAGAGACTCGGTGAAATTATAATACCCGTGAAGATGCGGGTTACCCGCGACAGGACGGAAAGACCCCATGGAGCTTTACTGTAGCTTGATATTGAGTATTTGTTAAACATGTACAGGATAGGTAGGAGCCAGAGAAAGTAGGACGCTAGTCTTACCGGAGGCAATGTTGGGATACTACCCTTGTTTGATGGATCCTCTAACTCACAGAGCTGAGCGTTCTGGAGGACAGTGTCAGGTGGGCAGTTTGACTGGGGCGGTCGCCTCCTAAAGTGTAACGGAGGCGCCCAAAGGTTCCCTCAGAATGGTTGGAAATCATTCGCAGAGTGTAAAGGTATAAGGGAGCTTGACTGCGAGAGCTACAACTCGAGCAGGGACGAAAGTCGGGCTTAGTGATCTGGTGGTACTGCATGGAAAGGCCATCACTCAACGGATAAAAGCTACCCTGGGGATAACAGGCTTATCTCCCCCAAGAGTTCACATCGACGGGGAGGTTTGGCACCTCGATGTCGGCTCGTCGCATCCTGGGGCTGAAGTCGGTCCCAAGGGTTGGGCTGTTCGCCCATTAAAGCGGCACGCGAGCTGGGTTCAGAACGTCGTGAGACAGTTCGGTCCCTATCCGTCGTGGGCGTAGGAAATTTGAGAGGAGCTGTCCTTAGTACGAGAGGACCGGGATGGACATACCGCTGGTGTACCAGTTGTCTTGCCAAAGGCATCGCTGGGTAGCTATGTATGGAAGGGATAAGCGCTGAAAGCATCTAAGTGCGAAGCCCCCCTCAAGATGAGATTTCCGATGCGAAAGCAGTAAGACACCTTAAAGACGATGAGGTAGATAGGCTAGGAGTGGAAGCATAGCGATATGTGGAGCGGACTAGTACTAATCAGTCGAGCACTTGACCAAAGCTCAAAGGTTTAAAGGCTAGAGATTATATTCAGTTTTGAGTGTAAAAGCTCAGAAAGAGTACGGTGGCGATGGCAAGAAGGATACACCTGTTCCCATGCCGAACACAGAAGTTAAGCTTCTTAACGCCGAGAGTAGTTGGTGGGAAACTGCCTGCGAGGGTAGGCAGTCGCCGTGCTCTTTTTTAATATTCCGGCTTAGCTCAGTTGGTAGAGCACCTGACTGTTAATCAGGTTGTCGTCAGTTCGAGTCTGACAGCCGGAGTAAAGTGATGAGTTAAAGGAAGAATGAAGAATTATCTTTGTTCTTCTTTTTTTTGTATAGTTATTATTTTTTTCTACTTTTTTAACTTTATGCAAGCATTTTCAATAAAAAAATGGTATGATATTAAAAGCAAACGTATACATTTATTCTGCTATAAAGTATTCGTGGAGATATTTTGATTAAGGGGGAAATCAAATGGTAGGAATTGTCCTAGCTAGTCATGGTGGCTTTGCTGATGGAATCTTTCAATCTGCTGAAATGATTTTTGGTAAGCAAGAGAATCTGGCTCATGTGATTTTAAAGCCTGATGAAGGTCCAGATGATATTAGAGCTAAGATGGAAAAAGCTGTTGCTTCTTTTGATGATCAAGATCAAGTATTGTTTTTGATTGATCTATGGGGAGGTACACCATTTAACCAAGCAAATAATCTTGTTAAAGAACATGAAGATACTTGGGCTATTGTATCAGGTATGAATTTACCTATGGTTATCGAAGCTTTGGGTCAAAGAATGGCAAGCGATAATGCTCATGATATTGCCAAAGCTATTGTTAAACCGGGTCGTGATGGAATTAAAACACAACCTGAATCTCTTATGCCTAAAGAGGAGACAAAGGCTGCTCCAGCTGCTAATGCACAACCACAAGGTGCTATTCCTGAAGGTACTGTTATTGGCGATGGTCACATTAAGTATGTTTTAGCTAGAATTGATTCACGTCTTCTTCATGGACAAGTTGCAACTGGTTGGACTAAGGCTATGAATCCAAATCGAATCATTGTTGTTTCAGATAATGTTGCGAAAGATAAAATTCGTAAAACAATGATTAAGGAAGCAGCACCAGCTGGTGTGCCTGCAAATGTTGTTCCAATCAATAAGATGCTTGAAGTAGTAAAAGACCCACGTTTTGGAAATACTAAGGCATTAATCTTATTTGAAAATCCAGAAGATGCACTTAAAGCTATTGAAGGTGGAATGGACATCAAGGAATTGAATGTTGGATCCATGGCATATAGTGATGGTAAAGTTAACGTCAATACTGTTTTGGCAATGGATCAAAAAGATATTGATACATATAAGAAATTAAAAGATTTGGGCGTTAAATTTGATGTCCGTAAAGTTCCTTCTGATGGTAAACAAAACATGGATGAACTTTTGGATAAAGCTCAAAAATTAGTTGATGAAAAGAAATAAATTACAGGGGGATTTATATAAATGAATGCTATTCAGATGATTCTGGTAGTGATCGTTGCCTTCTTTGCAGGTATGGGAGGAATTCTTGATGAATTTCAATTCCATCAACCTCTAGTGGCATGTACTTTAATTGGTTTGGTTACTGGAAACTTAACTATTGGTATTATTCTTGGCGGTTCACTACAAATGATTGCTTTAGGTTGGGCTAATATTGGTGCTGCTGTTGCTCCAGATGCAGCTTTAGCATCAGTTGCTTCAACTATTATTTTGGTTCAAGGTGGACAAGGTCAAAAGGGTATTGGTACTGCGATTGGTATTGCTATTCCTTTAGCCGTTGCTGGTTTGTTCTTAACTATGTTAGTTCGTACTATTTCTGTTGCCATTGTTCATATTATGGATAGAAAAGCAGAAGAAGCTAACTGGAGAGCTATTGACCGTTGGCAAATGATTGCTGTTGCTTTACAAGGTTTACGAATTGCTATTCCAGCTGCATTATTACTTGCTATTCCAGCTTCTGTTGTTCGTGCTGGCTTAAATGCAATGCCAGCATGGTTAAACGAAGGTATGACCATCGGTGGTGGTATGGTTGTTGCCGTTGGTTACGCTATGGTTATTAATATGATGGCTAGCCGTGAAGTATGGCCATTCTTCATCATTGGTTTCTGTTTAGCAGCCGTTAAAGAATTAACTTTGATCGCTCTTGGTGGTATTGGTATTTCCCTTGCTATTATGTACCTTGCTCTTGAAGGTTCTAAGGGTGGAAACAACAATAACTCTAATTCTGGTTCAGGCGACCCATTGGGCGACATCCTGGATGATTATTAAAATTTGAGCGAGAGGAGGCTAATTATATAATGACTGAAACTGCACAAAAGAAATTAACTTTAAGTAAATCAGATCGTATTAAGGTTTGGTGGCGTTCTACTTTCCTTCAAGGTTCATGGAACTATGAAAGAATGCAAAACGGTGGTTGGGCTTACAGTTTAATCCCAGCATTAAGAAAATTATATCCTGAAAAGAAAGATCTATCCCTTGCATTAAAGAGACACTTGGAATTCTTTAATACACACCCATACTTAGCATCACCTATTATCGGTGTTACTCTTGCTTTGGAAGAGGATAAGGCTAACGGTGCGGATGTTGATAACACTGCTATTCAAGGTGTTAAAGTTGGTATGATGGGACCTTTAGCTGGTGTTGGTGACCCGGTATTTTGGTACACTGTTCGTCCTATTATTGGTTCATTAGGTGCTTCACTTGCTTTGAGTGGTAACATCTTAGGACCTATCTTGTTCTTTGTATTATGGAATGTAATTCGTATGGCATTCTTATGGTACACTCAAGAAATGGGTTACAAAGCTGGTACTAAAATTACAGAAGATGCTTCAGGTGGTTTATTACAAAAGATTACCCGTGGAGCTTCTATGATGGGTATGTTTGTTATCGGTGCTTTAATTGAGCGGTGGGTAACAATTAACTTCAAACCAGTTGTTTCAAGCGTTCCGCTTCAAAAGGGTGCTTATATTGATTGGAACACCCTTCCAAAAGGAGCAGAAGGTATTCACAAGGCTTTGAGTGAATACAACCTAGGTAATGGTATGGCCTTAGATAGAATTAAGCAAACAACCTTACAACAAAACTTGGATAGTTTAATTCCTGGTCTTGCTGCAGTTCTATTAACTTTCTTATGTATGTGGTTATTAAAGAAGAAAGTTTCACCAATCGTTATCATTATTGGTATCTTTGTTGTTGGTATTGTAGGTCACGTAGTTGGCTTACTATAACAATTAATCAGATAAGAAACGGTCTTGTTTAGACCGTTTTTCTTATCTATGAAAAGGTTTTTTATATGGTTCAATCATTAAATACAAAATCAGAGTATGTAGATGCTGCGACTTGGTTTAGAGGAATTCCTACATATGGAAAAGTTTTAGTCGGAGATAAAGGGTTTGAGTTTTATAGTGATAATAATCCAAATGACTATGTACAGATTCCGTGGGATGAAGTAACCGTTGTAGTTGCGGATGTATATTTTGGTGGAAAATATATTCCTCGTTTTAAGATTTGTACTAAAAAAAATGGTAGTTTTATTTTTGCTGCGAGACATGTAAAGCCAACTTTGCGCGCTATTCGAAAGCATGTACCAGCAGATAACATGAGAAAAGCTCTTACAATTTGGCAAAAAATCAAACGGAATTTTAAGCAAAAGTAATAAGGAGATTTAGCTCTGAGGCTAAGCTCCTTATTTTTTGTTAAAAAGGCCTTGGCATTAACGCGTACCTGTATTAAAATATCATTAATCAATTTTTGATATCTAAAACTAGCTCTCAAGTGACTGCTAGTTTTTTTTATAGGAGTGGCACTAAGTAATGGAAAATAAAAAGTCAATGCCTAAATTGAAACGTTCCATGACAGCTGGTCAAATGGAAATGATATCTTTAGGTGGGGCAATTGGTGTTGGATTATTCATGGGATCTACATCAACTATTAAATGGACCGGGCCTTCGGTTTTACTCGCTTATATGTTTGTTGGATTAATTTTGTACATTGTAATGCGAGCCTTGGGAGAAATGTTATATGTTAATCCAGGAACAGGCTCATTTGCAGATTATGCAACTGAATATGTCCATCCATTAGCGGGATATTTAGCTGAGTGGGCTAATGTATTTGAGTATATAGTTGTTGGAATGTCTGAAGTAGTTGCAGCAACTGAATATTTAAAGTTTTGGTGGCCAAAAGTGAATGTGTTTTGGTCAGGAATTATTATTATTTTGTTTTTAGTGTTAGCAAATTTAGCTAGTGCCAAAGCATATGCTTCCCTAGAGTTTTGGTTTGCAATGATTAAAGTTGTAACTATTATCTTAATGATTATTTTAGGATTCATTGTAATTTTCTTTGGAGTAGGGAACGGCGGAAAGCCAACTGGGTTTAGTAATCTATGGTCACATGGTGGCTTTTTCACTGGTGGAGTAAAAGGGTTCTTCTTCTCAATGTCAATTATTGTTGGTTCATATGAAGGAATTGAGTTGCTTGGAATCTCTGCTGGAGAGGTAGCAAATCCTAAAAAAGCCATTGTTAAAAGTGTTAAATCGGTTTTGTGGCGTATCTTAATTTTCTATGTTGGAGCAATTTTTGTTATTGTTACGATCTATCCGTGGAATGAATTAAGTAATATTGGCTCTCCATTTGTAACTACATTTGCAAAGGTAGGAATTACAGCAGCGGCAAGTATTATTAACTTTGTGGTTTTAACAGCGGCCTTGTCAGGAGCAAACTCTGGAATTTATTCATCTAGTAGAATGCTTTTTAAATTAGCTCATGATGGGGATGCTCCTAAAACCTTTGGACATATTTCTAAACGAATTGTTCCTAATCATGCAATTTTAGGGATTTCCGGGGGAATATTAATTGGATTTATTATTAATATGATTGCAGCTACAATTAATAAATCTACTCAAGATTTATTCGTTGTCGTTTTCTCGTCTTCAGTCTTACCAGGTATGATTCCATGGTTTGTAATCTTACTTGCTGAACTAAAATTTAGACGCAATAATCAAGATTTACTAGTGGACCATCCTTTCAAGTTACCGTTATACCCTATTTCCAATTACTTTGCATTTTTGATGCTGATTGTTATAGTTATCTTTATGCTTATTAACCCTGAAACTAGAGTTTCTGTATTAGTGGGAGCTGCTGTTTTACTTATAGCTACAATTGTTTATCTATTTCGACATAAAAAGGATGGTGTAAATAATGGAGAATAAACAGAATCATCCTCCTAAATTAAAGCGATCGATGACTGCTGAACAAATGGAGATGATCTCTCTAGGTGGAGCCATTGGTGTTGGATTATTCATGGGATCTACATCAACTATTAAATGGACGGGGCCATCAGTTTTATTAGCCTATATGTTTGTAGGACTAATTTTATACATCGTAATGCGGGCATTGGGAGAGATGCTATATGTTAGTCCTGGAACAGGATCATTTGCAGATTATGCAACGGAGTACATTTCACCATTAGCGGGGTATTTAGCTGAGTGGGCTAATGTTTTTCAATATATTGTTGTTGGTATTTCAGAAGTTGTGGCTGCAACAGAGTATCTAAAGTTTTGGTGGCCTGAAGTTAGTGTTTTTTGGTCTGGAATAATAATTATTGCTTTCTTATTATTGGCAAACTTAGCTAGTGCTAAGGCTTATGGAACCCTAGAGTTTTGGTTTGCCATGATTAAGGTAGTAACAATTGTGATAATGATTATTTTAGGCTTGCTGGTGATTTTACTTGGTGTTGGTAATCACGGAAAACCAATTGGCTTTAGTAATCTATGGTCACATGGGGGCTTTTTCACTGGCGGAGTAAAAGGATTCTTTTTCTCAATGGCAATTATTGCTGGTTCATATGAGGGAATAGAATTAATTGGTATTTCTGCTGGAGAGGTAGCCAACCCACAAGAGGCAATTGTAAAAAGCGTAAAATCAGTTTTATGGCGTATCTTGATTTTCTACGTTGGGGCAATCTTTGTGATCGTTACAATTTATCCTTGGAATCAATTAAGTAATATTGGCTCTCCATTTGTAGAGACCTTTACTAAGGTAGGGATCACAGCAGCTGCTGGGATTATTAACTTCGTAGTTTTAACCGCAGCCTTGTCAGGTGCGAATTCCGGTATTTATTCATCTAGTAGAATGCTATTTAAATTGGCACATGAGGGAGAAGCGCCAAAGGCCTTTGGAAAACTATCGAAGCGTATTGTTCCTGACAGAGCTATCGTTGGAATTACCTCAGGTATTTTAATCGGCTTTATTTTGAATTTGATAATGTCAACCATGAATAAGTCAATGGGAGAATTGTTCGTTGTTGTCTATAGTTCTTCTGTTTTACCAGGAATGGTAGCATGGTTTGTAATTTTGATTGCTGAATTGAAATTCAGAAAAAATAATTCACATTTAATGGCTGAACATCCATTTAAGTTACCTCTCTACCCATATTCAAATTATTTTGCATTTGCAATGTTATTAGTGATTGTTGTATTTATGTTTATCAATCCAGAGACAAGAATTTCTGTAGGTGTGGGTGCTGGAGTTTTAGTGTTAGCAAGCCTTGTGTATATGCTTAAACATCGTAATAAAAAAATAATTAATTGGACCATTCCTTTTGAAGTGCCTCATAATTGTTAGACATAAAATCTAATAATTATGAGGTATTTTTTTATGACCAAATATTCGACTGAATTAAAAATTGAAATTGTTTCCAAATATTTAAATCATGAAGATTCAATAAAAGGTTTAGCTAAACAATATAATATTCATTGGACTCTTATTCGTAGATGGATTGATAAGGCTAAGTGTCAAGGTTTAGCTGCCTTATCTGTTAAACATACTAAAACTACTTATTCTTCTGACTTTAGGCTAAATGTGGTACGCTACTATTTAACACATTCTATTGGAGTTTCAAAGGTAGCGGCTAAGTTTAATATTAGTGATTCTCAAGTATACAATTGGGCTAAAAAGTTCAATGAAGAAGGATATGCTGGGCTGCTGCCTAAACAGAAAGGTCGGCCTAGGAAAGTGCCTAAAAAGAGTAAGAAGACAACTAAAAAGTTAGAACTTAGTGAAAAGCAAAAGTATGAAGAAAAAATTCTTAAGCAGGAAGCTGAATTAGAAAGACTTAGAGTGGAAAATCTTGTCTTAAAAAAAGTGGCTGCCCGATATCCACGTTATCCAACAAACAAAAAACACAATTAATACAGGATATTCGGGCAAAACACCATCAAATTAAACTTAAGGTCTTATTTAAAGTGCTCAAATTAAATAGAAAGACTTACTATGACAATGTAAAAAATAGAATTAATCAAGCTGATAAGTATGCTTTAGTAAAAGAGAAGATTCAAGAAATCTATTATGGCTATGAAGGACAAGAAACATATGGTTATCGTCCTATGTGGGGAGCGTTAAGAGATGAAGGATTTAAACTTTCTCTAGAAACAGTACGTAAGTTAATGAGAAGTTTAGGAATAAAAACAACAATTTATCATAAAAATACTGGTAAATATAGTTCGTATAAGGGTAATGTAGGAAAGAAAGCACCAAATATCCTAAATCAAACTTTTGATGAAACTATCCCCTATAAAGTTCTTCATACCGATGTAACTGAATATAAACTAACTAGCGGCAAGAAAGTTTATATTTCTCCTGTAGTAGATGAGGCTTCTTTGGAGATTCTAGCTTGTGCAGTAAGTTATTCTCCTGAAATGAAAACTATTTATAATATGCTAGATGAACTAGCAGATAATCTTCCACCAGGAGCTGCTCCTATCCTTCATTCAGATCAAGGCTTTCAATATCAGAATCCAGGCTATCAGGCTCGACTAAAGAAAATGAATATAATCCAAAGCATGTCCCGAAAAGGAAATTGTCATGATAATGCACCAGGAGAAACGATATTTAATTTAATGAAGAGAGAAAAACTGAATCGACTTAAGATTGGAAGTTTAGAAGAGATGAAGGAAATTCTGAAAGATTATATTTATTGGTTTAACAATGTTAGAAGATCAAACAAATTAAAATACACGACTCCTGTAAAATACAGAAATCGTGTATTATCAAATCTTTAAAATTTTATAAATGTCTAACTTTTCTATGGCACTTCATTTAGGGATGGTCTTTTTATTAGGGCATAATATTAGCTTATAATGAGAAAAAGGTGTTAATTTTAAGTTATAGTGTTTACGCATTAAACTATGTAATTTATAATTAAGTCTAACTGGTAAAAAGTAAGTTAAAGGAGCGAGTAAATATGAAACCAATTATTGGAATTTCTGGTTCTATAATTATTGATGATAGCGGTATTTTTCCAGGCTATCGTCGGAGTTATGTTAATGACGATTATATTGATTCTGTAATCCAAAATGGTGGAATCCCTTATATCATTCCTTTCAATGAAGATGAAGAGGTTGTGAAAGAGCAACTTTTAAATGTTCAAGGATTAATTTTATCTGGTGGTCATGATGTAGATCCTCATAACTATGGTGAAGAGCCTGAACAAAAATTGGGAGATATTTGGCCTGAAAGAGATAAATTTGATATGCGCCTCTTAAAACTAGCTGAAGAAAATGGAATTCCAGTTTTAGGAATTTGTCGTGGAGCACAAATCATTAATGTATATCATGGTGGAACCTTATATCAGGATCTTAGTTATAGAAAAGAAAAAACGTTAAAGCATAGTCAAGGTCAGACCCCAACTTTGCTTACTCATACTGTAAAAACAATAGCAGGTACTAAGATTGCAGAATTGTTAGGCAAGAAAGAGATGCAAACAAATTCTTTCCACCATCAATTAATTAAGGATGTAGCAGACGATTTTAAGGTTTCAGCTCGTTGTGTAGATGGGGTAGTAGAGGCAATTGAAAACGAAGATGCATCAGTTATTGCGGTTCAATGGCATCCCGAAATGCTTCATCGCGTAGTTCCTTATCAAAATAATCTGTTTAAATATATTATCGTAAATTGCAATAATAAATTGAACACTTAAGCTGCTTGATAGATGTGATCTAATTCTCTTTCAAAGATTTCATCTGGTGTATGATATGCTAAGATCTTTCTCGGCAGTGAATTGCACCAGGTCTCAATATTAATGATGTCTTGAAGGGAATAGTTAGTGATGTAGTCGCCTTTAGGAATGAATCTGCGAATAAGTTCATTATGCCTTTCAACAGTGCCTTTATCACAAGAAGTATATGGATGAGCATAATAGACTAATGTGTTAGATACTTTCTCTAAGTTGGAAAGTTCCGCAAACTCTGAACCATTATCAGTAGTAATTGTCTTGAAGATTTCATTCCAGTGCTCACTGTATTGTTTGCGTAAAGATTGAAAAGCTGCCATTACACTGTCTGCTGTTTTATCAGGAATACGCATAATTAAGAACTCTCGACTCATTCGTTCAGACAAAGTTAACAATACTTGATCGTCTTTAGTCTTATGTCCTAAGACTAGGTCACATTCCCAATGACCGAATTCTTTGCGATCATTAACCTCTTTGGGACGTTCCTCAATACTTCGACCTAATTTCTTCTTATTTTTATGAATACGATGAATTTTAGTATTACGCTTTAGCTTTTCAGGCAAATCAGAGTTTCTGATAGCTAATAAACCCTGGTCTACATAGTTATATAAAGTTCTAGTGCAAACTGTTTGATGATGAGAAAATTCTCCTATGGCTAAACTACGATTAGCACATACGTCAAGCGACCAGCCATCTTCAAAGAAATGTTTATTGACATACTTGATGAAATCAGCTTTCTTTAAAAAATCTGATTTACGACCGCAGTGACTACGATTAGATTGATAAACACTTTGACCATGATCGGCCTTATACCGCTTTTGCTTGCCATGATAAAGAGAAACTGTGCCACGTCTAATCTCATAACTGATTGTTGAAGGAGAACAAGCTAGTTCGCGAGCAATAGCCCTAATGGAGCATCTATCTTTTAAACGGGTTTGGATAATAACTCGCTCTTCTAGTGATAAATGCTTTCCCTTTTTGTGCTTAGGCATGATAGAATGTAAAGAGTCCATTTGTGACCTCGTTTCTGAATGTTGTGTTGGTAATTACATTCTATCAAACAGGTCCAGATGGACTTTTTTATTTTTCAAAAGTGTTCAACTTAATTTTACAATCGGCCTTAAATATATTATTGATAATGCAAAGAAAAAATAGAAAGAAGTTATTAATAGATGAACGAAAATGAAACAAGTAAATTAGGCTTTTGGTCTATTGTTTTGTTGGCCATTAACTCGATTATTGGCTCAGGAATATTTTTAACGCCTGGGAGCGTAGTTCAACAGGCTGGATCTAAAGCTTTAATTGTATATTTTATAGCTGCAATTTTTGCATCTATTTTAGCTATTTCTTTTGCAGCAGCAGCAAAATATGTAACTAAATCTGGAGCAGCTTATGCATACTCAAAGGCAGCTTTTGGAAATAATGTTGGTTTCTATATGGGAATTTTACGTTATTTTTCAGCTAGTGTTGCCTGGGGTGTAATGGCAGTTGGGGTTATTAAATCTACTATTTCTATTTTTGGTGGTAACCCTAATGAAACGATGAGCGTAACTATTGGTTTTTTGATATTAATGGCTGTTATTACGGTAATTAATTTATTTGGTCAAAAAGTGGTTAAGTATGTTATGAACTTAGCGACTATTGGTAAGTTAGCTGCTCTAGTATTAATTATTGTTGCAGGGGTAGTTTTATTAATTGTAAGTGGTGCTTCAAGTAATTTAAGTCAGGTAGATCAAATTACTCAAAATGGTCAAAAGATTGTTCCTACTTTAACTACTACAGGTTTTGTAATGGCAATCGTATCTGCCTTCTATGCCTTTACTGGATTTGAATCAGTTGCTTCTGGTTCAGACGATATGAAGAATCCTGCTAAAAACTTACCACGCGCTATTCCTTTAGCTATTATTGTTATCGCGGTAATTTATATTGGGGTTGTTGCTGTTGCAATGATGCTCGATCCAAAAGCATTAATGACAACTAAGCAAGTTGTCGCAATTGCGGCTATTTTTAAGAATGAAATTTTAAGGGATGTTATCTTAGTTGGTGCTTTAGTTTCAATGTTTGGTATTAATGTTGCTTCTAGTTTCAATGCACCACGAATTTTAGAAGCTATGGCACGTGAAAATCAATTTTCAAAAGCTTTAACTAAAAGAACTAAAAATAATTTTCCAATTAGAACTTTCTTTATTTCTGTATTACTTGCAATTTTAATTCCAATGGCATTTGAATATAATATGGTTAACTTGATTACTTTAAGTGCTATGGTACGTTTCTTAGGCTTTATTGTAGTTCCATTGGCAGTTATTCAATTTTATCGTGGAAAAACTGCAGAACCAGTTTTAGATGCGCAAAAGAATGTGTGGACTGATATTGTCGTTCCAATTCTTTCCATTGTTCTAGTGATTTTCTTACTAGTAGAATATAACTGGAAGGCTCAGTTTGGGGTAGTCAATGCCCAAGGACAAGTAACTGGAATTAACTGGTATGCAATTGCTATGATGATTTTTGGATTTATCCTCTTACCTCTAATTATGTTTATTATCTCTAGAAAAGATCGTAAAGCTAGTAAATAACGAAAAAGACTGCTAAGCCGATTGGCTTAGACAGTCTTTTTTTGTGCTATAGAATTTTTATGTCGGCAGCTTTACATGATTCAATCATTTCGGGAGGCCAAATACTTGCTTGGACTTCGCCAATATGAGCTTTTCCAAGCAAAAGCATACATAAACGAGATTGGCCAATACCCCCACCAATTGTATAAGGAAGTTTACCTTCTAAAAGCATTTTGTGGAAAGGTAAATCAGATCTTTCTTCAGTATGAGCTTTTTTGAGTTGCTCTTTCAGCGATTCTTCGCTAACTCGAATTCCCATTGAAGAAATTTCTATTTTACGTTTTAAAGGTTCATACCAAAATAGTAAGTCACCGTTTAATTCCCAGTCATCGTAATCTGGTGCACGGCCATCATGTGGCTTACCACTACGCTTTAATTTATCACCAATTTTCATTAAGAATACTGCTTTTTTCTCTTTAGCTATTTTATCTTCACGTTCTTCTGGTGCTAAATCTGGCCAGCGGTCTTCCAGTTCTTGTGTAGTAATAAAAGTAATATCGCTAGGTAAGCGGTAAGTAGAACCCGGATAGCGTGCGCTGAGCTCTTTTTCAGTTTCTTTAATTGCTTTAAAAATTTGTTTGACAGTAGTTTTAAGAGTCTCAATATTTCTTTCTTCTTTAGCAATAATCTTTTCCCAGTCCCATTGATCTACGTAGATTGAGTGAAAATTATCTAAATCTTCATCACGCCGAATTGCGTTCATGTTAGTATAAAGACCTTCATGCATTCCAAAACCATAACGCTTAAGTGCTAGACGTTTCCATTTTGCTAATGAGTGTACAACTTCGATTGTATCATCTGGCATAGCCTTCATATCAAAAGCAACCGGACGTTCAATCCCATTTAAGTTATCATTTAATCCAGTAGATTTTTCAACAAACATTGGTGCTGACATTCTTTGAAGGTTTAATTTGTCAGCAATTTTATCTTGAAAATTTTCTCTAATGAAAACAATTGCGGCTTCAGTATCACGAATGGTTAAACTTGGATGGTAGTCCTTAGGTAATATTAATGTCATAATTATCTGTACTCCTTAGAAAAATTTTAAGAGTAAAGAAAAAAGCCCTTCACTCCTGAGTTTCTCAGGACGAAAGGCTTTTTTCCGCGGTACCACCTAAATTGTCTAAAAATAGACCAGCTTAATAGAACACAATCATGCTCTTCGGCTTGATAACGTACCGATGACGGCGTAGCTTACTTTAATTTAGGCTAGCAGCACAGCGGAAAAGTGTTATTCGATAATTCAGGGTCTACTAGCTTCTCACTAACGCTAATTCACTGAAAGAATAAAATTATCTACTCGTCTCTTCATTGCTTTTTAATTTTTATATTAAGTATATTTAACTCGATTTGCGTTGAAAAAGCAAGAGGTAAAAAGATAATTTTTTTCTAGTATGTTATGATGAATCTTGCATAAGATTAGGAAAGTTGGAAAAATATGACAAAAAAGAGATTGTGGACGTGCTTGGCAGCATTAGCCTGTGTTTTTTGGGGCATTTCAGGGTTATTTGCTAAGGGATTATTTAATATCAGCTCAAGTATAAGGCCGATTTGGATTTCACAAGTTCGAATGGTAGTAAGCGGAGTATTATTATTGATTTTTGCTCAAATTACTGGCAAAAGACCACTTAAAACTATGACTGATAAAAAAGATGCAATTACTGTCATTGCGTACGGTTTGTTGGGGTTATTACCCGTGCAATATTGTTACTTTATTGTTGTGCAAGAAGCTAATGCGTCAATTGCTACTGTATTACAGTTTATTGGACCATTTTTTGTCTTATTTTATATGGTAGTATTTGAGCACCAGGTATTACGTGCAATAGATGTAATAGCTGCTGTTGTTGCTTTTATAGGAGTTTTCTTTTTAGCTACACATGGGCACTTTAATCAATTGTCCCTAACTCCTTCAGTTTTATTTTGGGGTCTAATTTCGGCAGTAGGAGTAGCCACTAATACTCTAATTCCACGACGATTACTTGATCATACATCAAGCTTAGTGGTAACAGGATGGGGCTTACTTTTTTCAGGTATTGCTTTGGTAATAGCACATCCGGTATGGCCAAAGGTTCCAAATAATATTAACATTTTTTGGCTAATGGCTGGTGTGATCGTGATTGGAACTCTAATTCCATTTCAATGGATGATGGGATCACTTCGTTATATCAAACCATCAACTGCTAGTTTATTAGATGCTTTTGAGCCGGTTTCCGCAACGATTGGGTCAGTAATTATTTTTGGATTAGTGATGGCTCCAATTGATTGGATTGGTTCAATAATGATCATTTGTGCAGTATTAGCACTTAATTGGGAACCGAAAAGTCATAATAAAAAAGAGTAGTTACTCAAAAATCCCGAGTAACTACTCTTTTTTGTAATTAATTATTTCCGTAAATTGCAATAATAAATTGAACACTTAAGCTGCTTGATAGATGTGATCTAATTCTCTTTCAAAGATTTCATCTGGTGTATGATATGCTAAGATCTTTCTCGGCAGTGAATTGCACCAGGTCTCAATATTAATGATGTCTTGAAGGGAATAGTTAGTGATGTAGTCGCCTTTAGGAATGAATCTGCGAATAAGTTCATTATGCCTTTCAACAGTGCCTTTATCACAAGAAGTATATGGATGAGCATAATAGACTAATGTGTTAGATACTTTCTCTAAGTTGGAAAGTTCCGCAAACTCTGAACCATTATCAGTAGTAATTGTCTTGAAGATTTCATTCCAGTGCTCACTGTATTGTTTGCGTAAAGATTGAAAAGCTGCCATTACACTGTCTGCTGTTTTATCAGGAATACGCATAATTAAGAACTCTCGACTCATTCGTTCAGACAAAGTTAACAATACTTGATCGTCTTTAGTCTTATGTCCTAAGACTAGGTCACATTCCCAATGACCGAATTCTTTGCGATCATTAACCTCTTTGGGACGTTCCTCAATACTTCGACCTAATTTCTTCTTATTTTTATGAATACGATGAATTTTAGTATTACGCTTTAGCTTTTCAGGCAAATCAGAGTTTCTGATAGCTAATAAACCCTGGTCTACATAGTTATATAAAGTTCTAGTGCAAACTGTTTGATGATGAGAAAATTCTCCTATGGCTAAACTACGATTAGCACATACGTCAAGCGACCAGCCATCTTCAAAGAAATGTTTATTGACATACTTGATGAAATCAGCTTTCTTTAAAAAATCTGATTTACGACCGCAGTGACTACGATTAGATTGATAAACACTTTGACCATGATCGGCCTTATACCGCTTTTGCTTGCCATGATAAAGAGAAACTGTGCCACGTCTAATCTCATAACTGATTGTTGAAGGAGAACAAGCTAGTTCGCGAGCAATAGCCCTAATGGAGCATCTATCTTTTAAACGGGTTTGGATAATAACTCGCTCTTCTAGTGATAAATGCTTTCCCTTTTTGTGCTTAGGCATGATAGAATGTAAAGAGTCCATTTGTGACCTCGTTTCTGAATGTTGTGTTGGTAATTACATTCTATCAAACAGGTCCAGATGGACTTTTTTATTTTTCAAAAGTGTTCAACTTAATTTTACAATCGGCCAATTAATTATTTCTTTTACTGATTTTACTATGTTTATATCCATAGACGCAGTAAATAAATAGTCCAAATAAGAACCAAACGCTAGCAAAAATATAAGTTTTAACAGATAAAAAACACATCATGCCAATGCAAGCAAGTCCGGAAAGAATTGGAATTACTGGATAGAATGGAACCTTGAAGTCACCTTCAGGAATATCTTTTCTTCTGCGTAATAGGATAACTCCAAATGAAACAAAAGTGAAGGCAAGTAGTGTTCCAATTGAAACTAAACTAGTAAGTTCTTCAAGAGAAAAGAGACCACCCATAATTGCAATCACAATAGTTACAATCCATAGGGCATTTTCTGGAAGACCATGCTTATCAATCTTTCCTAAAAAGCTAGGTAGGAGTCCATCGCGTCCAATGGAATAAATTAGACGTGAACTTGAGTAAATCATGGTTAACATCATTGTACTCATTCCAACAATAGCACCAATCGATAATAAATCTGCTACCCAACCTTGGTTAACGACCTTTAGAGCGTAGGCAACCGGATTAGCTACATCTAGTTGTTTATAATTTACCATCCCAGTTAAAACTACTGAAACTCCCATATAGAGAAGAGCTGCTACGATTAGAGTACCGATGATTCCAATAGGCATATTTTTTTTAGGATTTTTAACTTCAGCTGCTGAAGATGAAACAACGTCAAAACCTAAAAACGCAAAAAAGACTGTTGTAGCTCCACGTAAAACGCCTGTAGTTCCATATGGCGTGAAAGGTTGATAGTTTTTAGGCTTAATAAAAAATAAACCAACACCAATAAAAATAAATATGATTGCTATCTTAATTAAAACAGCAGCATTATTAAATTTCATGGATGCTTTCATTCCACGAGAAAGTAAGATTCCAATTAATAAAACACTAACAACTGCCCATAAATTTAGGTACGTACCATTTAAGGGATCAAATGGACCCTCGAAATGATGAGGGATGTGTAGACCAAAGCTGTGTAGTAAGGAGTTGAAATAAGAAGCCCATCCAGCAGATACTGCAGCAACTGAGAGCATATATTCTAAGATTAATGCCCAGCCTAAAATCCAACCAATAACTTCTCCGTAAAGAATATTTCCGTAAGAATAGGCCGAGCCTGCAACAGGGATGCTAGAAGAGAGTTCGGCATAACACATACTTGCTAGCGTACAAACTAAAGCAGCAATCAAAAATGAGAGTGTTACACCCGGGCCAGCTTCTTTAGCAGCAACCGTACCTGGTAAAATAAAAATTCCTGTCCCAATAACTGCTCCGATACCAATGGTTAATAAGTCAAAAGCCCCGAGCGTTTTGACAAAGTGCTTATCAGTACCGAGATAACGCTTGAGGCTTTCTTTTCTAAACGGATTCAACTTCATTAGCAGTACGCTCCTTGTGACGTTCTAAAATCATTTTAACAATCGCGTTTGCCACATTTGTGTTTCGAAGTAGCGGTCCGTGTGAATATGATCCAATAAAGTTTTTGTAGCGTAAACCTTCAACTTTATCTTGAGGATTGTTGCCATAACCTTCAATCATTTCACCAAAGGGATGAAGCATATTAGTATTATCAAAGTAAGTTTGTCCTGAATGATTTTCAAAGGCTTTTACTTCGCCCCATTCAGTCATATAGCGGGTATCACCAATCATTCGCTTGTCTGCCTTAAAAATTGTATGTAAAGGTAAGATCCCTAATCCTTTGATGGTAATGCCAGAGTTAGTTTTATAATAATCTCCCATCAATTGATAACCACCACAGATACAAAGCATTGGATTACCGGCTTTGATATAGTTTTCAATTGTTTCTTTATGACGTGGCAGATCTTTAGCTACAACAGTTTGTTCAAAGTCTTGACCACCACCAAAGAATAAAAAGTCGTAGTCATTAGCATCAAAACTATCGTCTAATGAAATGTTATCAACTTCAGTTTGATAGCCTTGCTTATCCAATAGGTAACGAATTACTTTAACATCGCCAGAATCTCCGTAAGTATTCATTAAATCTTCGTATAAGTATGCAATTTTTATTGTTTTATCTGCCATAATTATCATCCTTATTTAAATTGTATGTTCAAAGTATAACTTAAAATTGTCTTAAATCCTAGTTAGTAAAAAATATTAGTTCATTTCTTCTTGAGCGGCTAGATGGTTGATTGGGCCATATTTAGAGCCAACATTTATTGGATGTGAAATGGCTTCATAAGTAAAATCCTTAGCAATTTTAACAGCCGTTTTGAGATCAGTCCCTTTAGCTAATTCAGCTGTAATTACTGCTGATAAAGTATCACCAGTTCCGTTAACTCGATCTGTTTTGAAATATGGCTTAGTTAACCATTCTTCTGAACCATCTGCTAATAAAAGGTAGTCCTTAACTTCAGTTTGATTGCTATTGTGGTGACTGCCCTTAATTAAAACATTTTTAACGCCCATTTTTTGTAGCTTTCTTGCGCCTTGTTTAATTTCATCTTCATTCTTTAGTTCAAGTTCAGTCAATTTCTGAGCTTCAAAAAAGTTCGGTGTAATAATTGTTGCAAGGGGAACTAATTCGTCAAGAAAAGCTTGATAGGCATCATCTGCTAAAAGTGTAGCTCCATGCTTAGTGATGATTACTGGATCAAGCACAATATTTTGCATTTGATAATGTTTTAAGTTTTTAGCAACTACATCAATAATTTCTTTATTAGCTAGCATTCCTGTTTTAACGGCTTTTATTTTAAAGTCTTCATTTAAAACATCAAATTGCTTTTGAATAAAATCTAATGGCATTAATTGTTGTGCAAAAATACCTTGAGAATTTCCTGCGACAGCAGCTGTTAAAAGCCCCATTCCATAAACGCCACGTGCATAAAAAGCATGTAAATCTGCTGGCATTCCAGCACTTCCGTCGCTATCATGACCTGCAATTGTTAAAGCTTCGATGTGTTCTTTTGACATATTGTGCCGTCCCTCCTAAAATTTATTTTCGGTAAATTATTACTATCAATTATAAAAAATAAACTAACAAAGTGAAAGTGTTCTGTACGCAAGGCAGAAGGGAAAAACTTTTCCTGAACTTAAATCTCAAATACTTAATTACTGTAGAAAATAGTCTAGAATATAAACTGAGAGATAATATGGATAATAAAGGATGAAAAGTATGGAACATAATCGTTTAGTTACCTTTGATGGTACTGTTAATTTTCGCGATATTGGTGGCTATGAAAATAATGAAGGTAAACATGTTAAGTGGAATAAAATTTATCGTTCTGATTCCTTAAGTAGTCTAACTAAACGCGATGAGGAAAAGTTAGAAGAAATGAAAGTCACAGTAGATTGTGATTTACGCACAAGTAATGAACAATTAATGGCTCCGGACCGACAATGGAATGGGGTAGAAGTTCTCGATTGTCATGTCTACGCAGAGGATAGCAGCGGTAATTTTGTTAATGACAGTCATAAACTATATCGCTTTTTACATCATATTCCTAAAGTTAATAGTTATTTAGGCGAAATTTATCAAAATGTAATTTTAAGTCCCGCTAGTCAAAAGGCTTTTGCCCGTGTGTTTGCGTCCCTACTTACCTTACCGGAGGATGAAGCGTTAGTATATCACTGCAGTGCTGGTAAAGATAGAACTGGAATGACCACAGCATTAATTTTAAAGGGCCTGGGTGTTGATGAGCATACAATTGCCCGTGACTATTTATTAACAAATGAGCTGTATACTTTTGGTCTTAAAAAGCAACTTCCAAGTGATTCTGAAATGATTAAAATGGTTAATCGCATGAATATTACTGAAGGTGAAGGTACCGCTATTGAAGGAATTACTCAGACAATCGATATTGGATATGGCGGTTTTGAAAATTACTTTACTAAAGAACTTGGTTTTTCAAGGCAAGATCTAAAAGATTTTAGGAAAATGTATTTAGAGTAACAAAAAACATTAGACACATTGAAGTGCCTAATGTTTTTTAGTTTCCACTAGATTCACGTTTAAGTAGTTCTACAGGTAAATAGTAGGTATAGTTATCCAGTTCTTCAGTTGGATTATCGATTCTTTTTTCTAAAAGTTTAACAAGTAATTGTGCAATTGAGGGAATAGGTTGAACAATTGTAGATAAACGTGGCTCGAAATCACGGACAATTTTACTACCATCAAAGCCAATAATTTTTAAATCCTTAGGAATATGAATACCTAAATCATGACTGATATTTAAAATAAGAAGAGCAGTGAGGTCATCCGACGCGACGATTCCATCTACCTTATGATTTTCTAGCAAATCTCTAATTGCCATTTCTTTTAAGGCGAGGGTTTCGTTAAAGATCACTGGATGGATGTGTTCTGTTAACTTAAGCTCCTTAATTGTTTCTTTATAGCCCAGGAGCCGCTTTTGAGTAGGGTGTCCATCTAAAGTGGGGTTTCCTACAAAGTAAATGTGACGTGCACCATGATTATAAAGCTCTTGAGTAGCTAAACTACCACCTTTAAAGTTATCGGCACTAACGATTGGAATATTATCCGATAGTTTTCGATCAAAAGATACAATTGGTAAGCCAGTTCTTTGATATTCTTCAATTCCTAAGTTATGTGCACCAGCGATAATACCATCAACTTGGTTAGCCATTAACATTTGCAGGTAAGTACGCTCTTTTTCTTTGTCATTGCCTGCGTTACAAAGAATTGTTTTATAGCCGTGTTTAAAAAGTTGATCTTCTATTTTAGAAACTAATTCTCCAAAAAAAGGATTAGAAACATCAGGAAAAATTAAACCAATTAATTTGGTTTTCTTGCCTTGCAGAGATCGAGCAACTGAATTAGGTTGATAATTCAACTCTTTCATTGCTTCATGAACTTTTTTACGTGTTTTTTGACTAATATAGCCGTAATTATTAATTACGCGTGAAACTGTAGTAACAGAGCAGCCTGCTTTGGCAGCTACATCGGTTAATTTGACCATTATTATCTTCCTATAATATAGAATTCATGCTCCATAGTCGTCCCGTGTACTTAGTATCTTTGTCAAAAGCAATTTTTTGGTTTGGAGTTGGTGCAAAGAATCTTAAAGTTGCAACATGACGACCATTATTGATGAAAATTTCGCATAATGAGCCATCGATGAAAATATCTAAATCTAGATCTTGATCATCTTTCAGGTCAATTGTTCTAGTTGCTCCATAATCTGGGTTAACAGCTGGACCACTTGAAGCCCGATCAATTGTTAATTTTGCGTTTTTATCTGTATTAAAATCAAGTACTAGACTTGATGATAGATCTTCATTAGAAGCCAAGTGTAATTTTCCACTTTGACCAGATAGTAAGTGAAGTTTTAGTTCATATTGCTTACCGGCTGCTTGACTAATTATCTTTTCATTATTGAGCTGTTTCTCATTATGACGTAATTTCTTAATTGCGTCTACTGGATGTTGATATAACGCCCCATCTTTAATTTCTAATCGCTTAACTTGACTGTAGCAATTAGCCCAGTTCTCTTTATCGGTTGGATAAGTACAGTCTGGAAGACCAACCCAAGAAATAGCATAAGCATTCCCATCGGGTGCATTAAATGCTTGAGTGGCATAGACATCAAAGCCATCATCTAAATTAGCTGGTTTTTCTTGAAGGGGGGTAAATTTTGCTTCACTTAAGTTAATATCTTTTCCAATCCAGTACATATTTGGATAGATATTTTTGTAGTCGGCAACTGACTTGTCTAATCCTTGAGGGCAGAAAATTAAAACAGGATAATTATTAATAAAAACTAGGTTAGGACATTCAATCATATAGCCCATTTCGTCTTTGCCTAAGTCTAAGTAGCCATTTTCATGCCAATTTTTGAGATCAGTTGATTCATAGATATCAATGTGACCCTTCTTAGTCTTAGCATCTTGAGCCCCAAGTAAAACATAATATTTTCCATCATGCTCAAATAATTGTGGATCACGGAAGTGCTCACTGACATGGTCTGGAGGCAGGATTGCGGGGTCCTTAGGTTTAGTAATATGATTATCTTTATCCATTTCCGCAATTACTTGATAAGGAATTCTAGTCCAATCTTTATCGCGGTGATTGCCTGTATACATTAATAGAAGTTTTCCATCATGTTCCATTGCTGAACCTGAGTAGGCACCTGCATTATCTAAGTCACTGTCTGGATCAATTGCTGAACCAAGATAATGCCAATGCACTAAGTCCGGCGAAGCATAGTGAATCCAAGATTTAACTCCATGAACTGGTCCAAATGGATAAGACTGACAAAATAGATGGTATTCACCATTATAATAGGAAAATCCATTGGGATCATTGATTAATCCAGAAAGTGGGTGGATATGATAGTGCATTTGATAGGGAGACGTTGCAGCTTGAGCTTGAAGATTTAATAAAGTCTGTGCATCCCAATCTTTGTATTTGCGATAACGTTGTTCTCTTGTCCATTCCATAACTTATTCACCTCATTGAATATGTAAACGCATTCTTATATAAGAATGTTAACTTAAAGCTGGTCTATATGTCAAACGAATAACAGTATTAAACTAGTATTTTAAAAAATAGAAATTAAAATGTGGCAAAATAATAACATTTTTTATGATAAGCGCTTGACATAATTTTAGAATACGCTATCATAATACATGTAAATATTTAAAACGCTTACACATTTTCAAGGAGGAGACAGACATGGATCACAAAAAAGTTGCTGAAACAGTTATTGAAGCTGTTGGTCGCGACAACTTAGTAGCCGCTGCTCACTGTGCTACGCGTCTACGTTTAGTCTTAAAAGACGATAGTAAAGTAAATATGAAAATGCTTGATAGCGATCCAGATATCAAGGGTACTTTTAAAACTAACGGTCAGTTTCAAATTATTATTGGGCCTGGGGATGTTAATAACGTCTACGATGAATTAATTAAAATGACAGGTCTATCAGAGCTTTCAACTGATGATTTAAAGAAGGTTGCTCAAAAGGATCAAAAGTTCAATCCAGTAATGGCCTTTATTAAGCTTTTATCTGACATCTTTGTTCCTATTATTCCAGCATTAGTAGCTGGTGGTTTATTAATGGCTTTGAACAACTTCTTAACTTCTCCAGGTTTATTTGGAGCTAAGTCAGTTGTTCAAATGGCACCGAGCGTTAAAGGATTATCTGAAATTATTCAGGTAATGTCCGCTGCTCCATTTATTTTCATGCCTATCTTAGTTGGTATGTCTGCTGCTAAACGTTTTGGAGCTAACCAATTCTTGGGTGCAACTATTGGTATGATTATGACCACTCCAGCTTTAGGTGGAGCTGGTAAATATTGGGATATCTTTGGTTTACACGTTTCTCAAACTAACTACCAATACCAAGTTATTCCGGTTTTAGTAGCAGTTTGGCTTTTAGCTTTCTTAGAAAAGAGATTCCACAAGTGGCTACCATCTGCAGTTGACTTTACTTTCACACCACTTCTTTCAATTATGATTACTGGTTTCTTAACTTTTACAATTATTGGACCAGTCTTTAAAGGTGTGTCAGATGCAATAACTACTGCTATTGTTTGGCTTTACAATACTACTGGTGCCTTTGGTATGGGTATCTTTGGTTTATCTTACTCAGCTATTGTTACTACTGGTCTTCACCAAAGTTTCCCAGCAGTTGAAACTCAACTTTTAGCTGAATATGCACGTGGTCGTGGATCCGGTGACTTTATCTTTGTTACCGCATGTATGGCTAACGTTGCTCAAGGTGCTGCTACATTTGCTATTTACTTCTTAACTAAGAATGAAAAGGTTAAGGGTTTAGCAAGTTCATCTGGTGTTTCTGCATTACTTGGTATTACCGAACCAGCATTGTTTGGTGTTAACTTGAAGTACAAGTTCCCATTCTTCTGTGCTTTAATTGGTGCAGGTGTTGGTGCTGCTTTTGCAGGCTTAATGCATGTTACTGCTGCTGCTCTTGGTTCAGCTGGATTCCTTGGATTCTTATCAATGGTTCCAAAGAGCATTCCAATGTGGGCACTTTCTGTAGCAATTAGTTTCATTGTTGCTTTTGCTTTGACCTTTATATATGGTAAACGTCACTTTAAGGAAGATGTGGCAGAAGAATCTGGTACTGTTGAATCTGCTGGTGATCAAGTAGCACAACAAGAAAAAGCTGAACAAATTATCAAAGAAGATAAAGAATTACATGATGAAGTAATTGCTGCTCCTGTTTCAGGTAAGGCAGAAAGCTTAAAAGATGTAAATGACCCAGTCTTCTCTACTGAAGCAATGGGTAAGGGTGCTGCAATGGTACCAAGTGAAGGTACTATCTACTCCCCAGTAACTGGTGAAATTACAGTTGCTTATGAAACTAAGCATGCTTATGGAATTAAATCCGACGAAGGTGCAGAAGTTTTAATTCATATTGGTATCGACACTGTTAACATGAAGGGTGAAGGATTTACTACTGATGTAAAACAAGGCCAACATGTTGAAAAAGGTGAAAAGCTTGGAACAGTTGATTTAGATGCTGTAAAGAAAGCAGGATACGATACAACTGTCATGACTGTAATTACTAACACTACTAGCTATGCAAATGTTCAACGTATTGATGGCGTAGAAAAGAAGCATGGTGACGACTTAATCGCAGTTACTAAGAGATAATTATTGATAAGTAAATCAAAATAAGCTCATTTCCTACTTTGGGGATGAGCTTATTTTTTGTTCTAAATTTAGGACTAGAATTATATAATTACATATCATTAACTTAGAAAAGAGATGAAATAATGCAAATTGGGAAAGAACTGAAAAAACTACGGTTAGAACTAAGACTAAGTCAAACAGAGATGGTAGGAGATATTTTAACAAAATCCTACTATTCAAAGATCGAACGAGGATTACATGAAATTAACGCAAAAGATTTGATTGAAATACTTGAACGAAATAGAGTTAATATTTCTGATTTCTTTCAGGGTATAGAAAGTAAGGGAAAAAGTAAAAAATATTTAGAGCAGTTAAGAAATGCATATTATGAACAAAATCTTTCAAAAATTGTAGAAATAAGAAAAATTTGTGCTACAGATTATCAATACAGAAATGTTTATGCTCATGCTCTTCTTTTAGAGAACTTTTTTAAAAAGAATAAACTATCATGTAAAGAAGAAGCAATGATTAAGAAATTAATACTTAATATAGATGAGTGGGGAGAAGATAACTTGCGCTTGTTTGCTATGGCTATATCTCTGTTTGATGAATCAGAGATTGAGTATGAACTAAATATGATTTTAAGAAAGTATAAGGAAATAGATAAAGCCAGCAGGAAAATTCAAGAAATACTTGGAGGAATAATGGTTAATTATTTAAACATAATGTTCTTAAAACATGATAGAAATTTTGAGATGATAAGCAAATTGAGGAATTTCTTGTATAAGTTACCGGTTGAGCCAAGAACTATATTTTGTAAAGTAATGGCAGATTATTATGGTTATCTTTTTAATGAAGAAAAATTAGAAGCAAAAAAGATTTTAGACTTTTTTGAAAGACATGGGATGGAGTCGATTACAACCTATATAGCATTTTAGTTGTGTCATGATAGACACTTCGCTGATGGATTTTTAACAGTTTTGTATTATATATATTCAAAGCCTTGAAATTAATAATATTTTATCTATTAGTGGAACGAATAAAAAATGAATGTTAATAAACTTATATTAGAAATAAGCTATTTATTTTGTTGTATAGGTCCGATCGTTATACTTATTATTAGAAATATAAATGATCTAATGACTGTAACATTTGGAATATTATCAATTATTTTTCTTATATATATGTTTTGGTATATTTTTATATTTCACAAGAATAAGTTTTGATTAGTAAATTCCTAATAATTATTTTTTCGCAAATTGCAATAATAAATTGAACACTTTTAGTTAAGCTGCTTGATAGATTAGATCTAATTCTCTTTCAAAGATTTCATCTGGTGTATGATAGGCCAGTATCTTTCTTGGCAAAGAATTGCACCAGGTTTCAATATTAATGATGTCTTGTAAAGAATAGTTAGCTATTGCTTCTCCCTTAGGAATGAATCTGCGAATAAGACCATTGTGTCTTTCAACTGTTCCCTTATCACAAGAAGTGTAAGGATGGGCATAGTAAACCAGTGTATTGGATACTTTTTCTAGGTTGGAAAGATCTGCAAACTCTGAGCCATTATCAGTGGTAATGGTTTTAAAAATATCATTCCAATGTTCGCTGTATTGCCTTTGGAGTTCTTTAAAGGCCTGCATGACACTGACAGAAGTCTTGTCAGGAATACGAAGAATTAAAAACTCACGACTCATACGCTCAGATAAGGTTAGCAGTACCTCATCATCTTTGCTCTTATGTCCGAGAACTAAATCGCATTCCCAATGACCGAATTCATTACGTTTATTGATCTCTTTAGGACGTTCTTCAATGCTTCTGCCAAGTTTTTTCTTATTTTTGCGAATACGATGAAGCTTAGTATTGCGTTTAAGCTTCTCTGGCAAGTCGTAATTATAAATTCCTAATAAGCCTTGATCAACGTAATTATAAAGAGTTTTGGTGCAGACAACATCGCTGCTAGCGAATTCGCCAACAGCAGTAGCACGATTACTGCACACATCAAGCGACCAGCCATCTTTAAAAAAATGCTTGTGGACATAGCGCATGAATTGAGTTTTCCTGAGAAAGTCTGATTTGCGACCACAATTTTTACGATGAGCTTTATATGCATCATGCCCTTGAGTAGCCTTATATTTTTTGACTTTACCATGATACAGTTTTACAGTGCCACGCTTAACCTCATAGCTGATAGTAGAAGGAGAACAGTTAAGTTCACGGGCAATTGCACGCAAAGAATAGCCATCTTTCAAACGCAATTGAATAATAACTCGCTCTTCAAATGATAAATGCTTGCCTTTAACGTGCTGGTTCATGGTAGAATGTAAAGAGTCCATTTTGACCTCCAATAGAAAGTTTTTGTGGTTATTAACATTCTATCAAACAGGTCCGAATGGACTTTTTATTTTTTATCAAGTGTTCAATTTAATTTTACAATCAGCGATAATTATTTTTTTATCAATCTTACATATATTTGCCTATAATATATACTCATGATCATAAATCAAAATAAACTCATTTCCTGCTTTGGGGATGAGCTTATTTTGGTGATAAATTTTTAAATTTTATTGTTCACTACTTAGATGAATCTCTCTATCAAATAACTTATTCATATCTTGGTTAAAGTTATGGGCAATAAAAATAATAGTAATAGGCGTTCTAATCAGTTCCTGTAAAATTTCAAGAGTTGCCTTTTGATCAATAGCACTTGTGCCTTCATCAATCAAAAGAAAAGTATCATTATGTATACAGGCACGAGATAAAATTATCTTTTGTCTTTGACCACCAGATATATTTAAATTTTGTACATCTAATTTTGTTTCTAGTTTTAGAGGCATTTTCTGAATATCATTTTTAAAAGAAAATTTATTAATATATGTAGCCACTTTGTTATTAAGACTAGCGTCAAACATTGTGATATTATTCTTAATACTATCTGGAAAAAGAATAGGGTCTTGTGGAATATAACCTATTTTAGCCTCATTTTGATCAATTTTTTGTCCATTTTTATTCCTAAAGCTTATCGTACCTGTATTTGGCTTTATTTTTCCTAGAATAATTTTAAACAAAGTTGTTTTCCCGGATCCTGAGTCTCCAGTTAAAAGAATTTTTTCACCTGCTTTAATATCTAAATCTGGGAATTTAATTATTTTACCGCCAGAAAACTTAATAGAAAGATTATTAGTAGATAGGCTGACGGGAGATTTTAAATTTATAAATTGGGTAATACTAGAAGTTGCATTCTGTATTTCGGTATTAAGTTTGTCTACAGAGTGAATTTGACCTAGTTCCGTTGTAAGCATTTTAATTGCTGTATTAATATACAAACTAAAACTTTCCACAGTAACTATTACACCAAATAAAACTATATTTTGGGTAACTAAAAAGGCTGTAACTCCTAAAAGAAAAAGCTGTAATAAGGAAGCTAATCCTTTATTCAGAATGATTAACGACTGAATTGTTTTAGTCCTTGCGATATTAGCATCTTCTAATTTGTTAGATGCGTGATTCATAACCTTAAAAAGCTGTGAACCAGCAGAAAATTTTTGTAATTCACTTAGTCCAGTTAACCACTTTTCAGCTGTATTCAAGTAATTTTTATTGGCTTGAGATAATTTTAAAGCAGCTTTTTGTAGCGAAGAATGGAGTAATTTAGGTAAATAAAAATTTAAAATGCCAACTGTTAAAACAATAACTAGTAGACTCCAATTAAAAAATAGTAACCCGATTGATGCAAAGATAATTTGTGTTAGATAATAAGGAATATCTGTATATACTAAAAGTTTAGATTCATTTATTAGGTTCAAATCATTAGTTAATCTATTTTGAATACTAGCAGAATTATGATTTTTACCATCATTAAAATAATGACTTACCAATTTGATCCTAATTTGATGATTATATTGTTGAATTTGTGCTTCAATCCAGTACTGACATATGTTAAGACCTATATAATTTAGAACGAGCAGACTTAAAGATAATGAAATTAAAATAAAAAATTGTTGCAATTTACGTTCTTTAAGAGCTGTTATTTGGTAAGTATTGATATAACTAACTCCAATAGATAGAGCAGAAGTTAGTACTTCTAGACAAAGTAAAGCAATCATTCTGGTTTTATTTACATTGTATAAACCTTTAAATGACATAGAATATCACCTCTCATATTTAAGATGAATCTTTCTATCGAATAAATTCTCTGTGATGGGGTCTAGATTATGTGCTATTACAATCACTGTTTGATTAGATGAAACTAAGTTTTTAAGAATATGGTATGTGTTTGTGGAATCAATTGCGCTTGTTGCCTCATCGGCTAGCATAATAGGAAAATTTCGTATTTCATTTCGCGCTAGAATAATTTTTTGTTTTTGACCACCAGAAAAATTACTTTTATCTAAATCAACTTTAGTTTCAACTCCATTGGACATATTTAAAACATCTTTTTTGAGATGAGTGCGTTCAACAAATTTTTTAACTAAAGAATTTAATGAAGCATTGAACATCGTAATGTTATCAGAGATAGATACTGGAAATAAATGTCCATCTTGAGGAATATAGCCTATTTGAGCATAATTAGGCTCGAGTTTACGATTGTACTTATCTTTAAAAATTACTTGTCCTGAAGTAGGTTTTATTTGATGTAAAATCAGTTTAAATAAAGTAGATTTTCCTACTCCACTATCACCACATAAAAGAATTTTTTCTCCTTTCTTTATTTCAAGATTCGGGTAATATAAAGTTTCTCCGTTTTGAAATGAAATACTAAGATTGTGGGTGCTAATTGAATAAATTTCATTATTAGGTTTTTTTGAAGGTCTATTAAATTGTTGTAATTCAATAATTTGTTTATTTATTTCTTGAACTGACTGCATACGAGTCATGGCAGTAGTAATGGTTAGTAAAGCGCTTAAAATCGATGTGGAGAAGTTTCCGGCAGCGATTACAACTCCAAAAGTTACTTGATGATTAAAAAATAAAATTGCAGCTAAAAAAGTAATTGCTATTTGAGAAAAAGAATTGGTACAACCATTTAAAAAGTCGGCAATAGAAATAATTTTTTGCTTTTTTACAAAGGCATTTTCTAATTGTCTACTTGTTTTTTGCATCACTAAGTTTAATTTATCAAAAGCTGCATATTTTCTTAATTCCTCTAGGCCATTAAACCAATCTTCAATTGCTAATAAGTACTTACTATTTTTATTTGAAATTTGTTTGGTTGCCAGTGAGCTCTTTTTTCTTGTAAAACGTGGTATGTAAAGTGTAGTAAGTGCTAATATACAAGCTAATAATGTAAGTGACCAGTTCATAAGAAAAAGAGTGCTGATTGAAGTAATTAAAAGAAAAATGGATTGAATAATATTTAAAAGCTGATTAGCATAATTCTTATTAAGTAATTGCAAATTACTATTTAGTTCATTTTCCATTTCAGCTACTTTCGAATTATTGTTGTAATAGTAATGTTTAACTATCTTATCTCGAATATAATGTATATATTTTTGAGTTTGTTTGCTGAAAAGATATGTGGCCAATGAACTAAGAAGAGTTGAAAGAAATGAAAGAAAAATACTACTAACTATGAAAAATAAGAAACCGATCAAAATGTTTTTAGCTAGTTGATTATATGCAAATTGAATAATATAAAGAGCTTGCAGACGCTCC